>JADMIO011019983.1_pt1 | contig 84534 bp, 46 predicted proteins | sample 8958161 | NCBI WGS metagenome assembly JADMIO01 (sample SAMN16585339, study PRJNA669376) | soil metagenome | isolation source: Crop rotation soil | place: USA: Cullars Rotation, Alabama | collected 2011 | reverse complement strand
GCCGCGACTTCAAGTCACGTGAATTCCAAGCTTCGGATCCCACTGTGCTGGAAAGAATACATCAGTTTCCAACTCTTTACTGATGGGAATATTTTCAGGCAAATCATTTCGTAGCAAATGTCCGATGGAAGAATTGGCGCCTGATCGGATAAACTTTATTTTTTCAGAAATATTTTCACGGCAGCTATTAAGGGCAAATACAAAAGCACTACTTATAAGTCCCAATGAGGCAAGCTCAATAAATGATTTTCTTTTCACTGGAATTTTTTATTGCACAGCACCCCATTCCTTCTCGAAATAATGCACCAAGGCTTGATTGTTCAGGCGGTTGATTTCTGTAGTTCGGAAATCCATATCTTTAGGAAAAATAGTCATGGAGGCAAATGCAGTACTGTCAAAATACCGTAGCCCCTGAGGTAAAACTCCGAAATCCTGTTTCGATGAATCATTCAGGGAACCCATCACATAGCCCCAATCGCCAAACGATGGAAGATATATATGATACGGCAATACCTTATAACCAACTGCGTTCATGGTATTGACGATACACCAGAACGAATTAGGTGCAACATAGGGTGAAGTGGATTGTACTACCACTTTACCATCCTGTTTTAGAGATTTTCTAAGCGCTTCATAGAACGAAGTGGTATAAAGTTTCCCAAGACTGTAATTTGAAGGGTCCGGAAAATCAACAATAGCAACGTCAAACAGTTCTCTATTCTTCTGCAACCAAACAAACGCATCGTCATTAATAACGCTGACTTTCGAATTTTTCAATGAGTTGTGGTTAATCTTTGACAGCATGGGATTATTTCTGAAAAGATTTGTCATTTCTGCATCTAAATCCACCAAGGTTATTTTTTCTACCGATGCGTACTTAAGAATCTCTCTTACCGCGCATCCATCGCCTCCACCGAGAATGATGATATTCTTTGCACTTGGATGAAGTGTGAAGACCGGATGCACCAACGCTTCATGGTAACGATACTCATCTGCTGTAGAAAATTGAAGATTGCCATTTAGATATAGTTTATTGCTTTGTTTATCTGCGGTAATAGTGATTCGCTGATACTTGGACGATTTGGAATAAATCACATTCTCGTTGTAGCTCAAGGTTTCCACATAATGCATAACCGATTCGCCCATAACAAAGCATACCAGAAGCAAAAGAAAGGATGACAATGAAACAATCTTAAGAGTAAACAAACGCTTCAATTCTTTTTGCTTGAAAAAAACAAGAATAATAGCAACTGAAATATTGATTAGACCAAAAAAAAGAGAAGTGCGGATTAGTCCGAGTTGAGGAACAAAAAAAAGAGGAAAGGCAAGTGAAGCCAATAAAGCTCCGGCATAATCAAAAGAGAAAACATTAGCAACCAAATCTTCAAAAACAAATTCCTTTTTCAGGATCTGCATCATAAGGGGAATTTCAATACCTACTAAAAGGCCTGTAGTAAACATAAGCACGTAAAGGGTTAATCTGAAAGATTGGATGTAATTGAAAAGAATAAAAAGTGCAGTACTGCTGAGCCCCCCGATAATTCCTATCATTACTTCTACAACAATGAACGTGAGGAGCAGGTTCTTCGGGCGGAGGTATTTTGACAAATAAGACCCTACACCCATCGCGAAAAGATAAACTCCGATAATGGTAGAGAACTGTGTGACGGAATCGCCTAGCAAATAGCTGGCTAAGGCGCCTGCAACTAATTCGTAAACTAAGCCACAGGTAGCAATTACCGTAACCGAGATAAGTAAGAGAAGTCTCATACCTAATGAATAGCAGAGGCTATTATAATAGCAATAGCGAGTATGAAAGCTGCGGAAACAATAGAAAGGGCTATATTATTTTTCTCCAATATTTCCTTTCGAAGGTTTTCGGGAGTAATTTTTTCAAACAGGTAAAACGAGATGGCGAGGATCCCAATACCGAGTACGGAATAGACAACGGAGGCTATGATGAATTCCGGTTTAATCATTTCTGTCATAGTTGTATTTTTTATTTGTGATAGAATGAAGAACTTCTGTTGTACCTCGTTTTTGTGTTTTCGGTTTTAATATCGTTAAAGTAAGAAATTCCAAACAGATGGCTGACAATAAACAATGCTATCACTAGTCCGAAGAAGACGGCATGTGAACGTTTCGACCAAAAAGTTTCTTTTAGAAAATCTATCATGCGAGTTCCTTAGTTATAAATAAAATCAAAAGTGTCATAGTCTTCTCCCCATTTCTTGTGCTCAAAATAATCATGTGAAATTCCTATGACAATGTTTATTACAATCATGAAGCCTGCAAAGCACCAAAACACACTCCAGCTGCCCTTAAAGACCTCGGCTCTTACGTAAACATCTTTAGTAACAGAACCCAATTGCTGTATAGGGGAAATCTCAAAGTGATATTTCCCTTTTTTTACTCTGTTGATATTTCCCTTTGTAAGATAAGCGCCTTCGCTCCACGACTCGCCATCGGTATAGCCCGAATAGCGTTCGGTTTCCATGGAGAAACTGCGTTCTTCTGCAGTAGCATCATTGACTAAAGTCATTTCAGCGGCAATCCAATCGTTATTCAATGAGGTGCTTCCCATTGTTACATTCATCAACGCATTATTATAAGGAACGGAAAAACTATTAAAGGCATACACTTTCGATGAATCGTTGCTAACCATTTCATAATCATTTCTCGTGATAAGAAGGGAAGGATAAAAATATTGTATAAGTAACTGCATCAAGAGCATTAAAAAAAATACGAAGAAACTGCCTTGCAGAAAAAGCGGTGGATTTATATTCCAGTAAAAAGGTTGGTTGCCTGCAATTCCCGAAGAACTATCGAGAGAAATTCTATCTACAAATTTTCTTTTCAGTTCGCCTTTATACAAGTACATAGATTTGAAAGTACTCAATACCTTGGCACCCTTATCATATTCAATAATAATAGTAAGCGGAGGATTGATGTATTCAAAGGCGTCTTTTTTGTCATCTTCGAAAACATCGAAATTAAATTCCCCCTCAGCGTACGCTATTCGAGTTCTGTATTTATGGAAGTAGGTGTAATTAATACTCTCAAAATTCAAATCCTTACGCATGTCAGAAGGTTTCCACTTTGTTTCAAAATCCGGGATGAACTCTACTAAGCTCCAATGACCGCTCCAGCAGGAGAGATAAATATTTTCCGCTTCAGGATTTGTGAGGACATACTCCACCCACACCGCCTGTGGATCATTTTCCTCGTATTTGACCAATTTTCCGGTAATTGTAAAAAGCAGATCGTTATGTTTTAGCTGAAGTCCAAGTTGAAGCGCCTCTGCTCGGTCAGAATAATCTTTATTAAGCTTTCGGTTATTTTCCTTTTCGGAGTTACCAAAAATAGAATGACAGGAAGGGCAAACATGCAAAACTGATTCTGCGCTAAAGACAGATTTTTTATGGCCGCACTTAGGACAATTAATGTAAGATATAGCTTCAGTCACCCTTACCTTCTGATTTTATTTTCTTGTATGATGGTTCCATCAAAAAAAGTCCTGATAGCGGCAGCAATTTTTTCAGTCAGTTCAGTGTTATCGCGCTCATAGTTACAAAGAAAAACATCAAAAGTAACCAGTTGAAATTCGGGCCAGGTGTGTATGGCAATATGCGACTCGGTAAGACAATGTACTGCTGTAAACCCACCACCTGTAAATTCATGAAAAACTTTTCCTACCTCTACTAACTGATGTTCTGTCAATATTTGGTTCATAAAATTGTTCCAGTCTCCAGTATTACTATTTATAGTATTTCTCTTAGCCCTTATCTCGCAAACGATATGCAATCCTGCGGAGTAATTCATTGTTCAAAGTAAGTTAATTCACTAAATTAAATAGGTCAAAGGGCATGGTTTAAACCATGCCCCATTCAGCATATTCATTTTCCATCCATCAGCACAATCCTTGGATGGAAAAGTTCCACTATATCCACCAATTCATTTTGCGAGTTCATCGCGGGATGGATATCCTTGTAAGCATGCGGTGCTTCATCCAGCAACTCCTCTCCCCTCCCACTGTCTTAATCTCTATGCCGTATTGAAGAGATTTAAAGATTCCAAAAAGCCTGGTTATGTTTTTTAACGGACTTTCATTTCTCAGATAAGTAAATTTTTGGCTTAGTCATCTTTATTGGTTTAGCGGTATGCATCGGGTTAATAGTTTGTTTTCTACTACGTAAATGTAAACCGAGGGGCAAAACATTATAATTACCGGGGGAAGATTGCGCCTTTTTGCGCATCCTTGCGCTAGACGAGCGTAAATCGAGCGTATTTTTTAACGGTCAGCCAGAACGTAATGCCATCGCGAGATTCAGATCCAGGTTCGAGTTGGCCTCGGAACCAAACCAATTAATAAAGGCTTTAGATGCTAAAGTTTCGATTTAGTTCGATTGTAAGGGTACTTACAAAAAATTTTTGGAGTGTTGCTAACAGCCAAATTATCGCACCAGTTAATAAAGATTTTTTAGACTTTAGCCTTCATTTAACGAAGAAGTTCGATCCCGCTCGAGGCCATCAACAAAAAACTTTTAATAATCAACAAAAATTTTTTCATAAAAAACTTTTTAAGACCTGCTTTGAAGAATAGTAACAAAAGAACATGGTTGTTCTAATAACCGAAAAAGCTTAGGGCATAATCATTAGCATACTGTATGTCCATAGGGACAAAATACGAACAGAAACCAAGCGGATGAAATAATTAGGAATTAACCTGTGTTCATTTAAACACAGGTTGTAGTTTCCCTTTAATCTAACGAACCAACCAACCCCAATAATCCGAGGAGTATTAAGAAAATCAAGAACCACAAAATCATTTTCCCCCATGTATAATCTATACCTACAGGTTTTGATTTGAGGAATGATTTGAGTTTTTGAAATGGCGTTTTCATTTTAATAGGTAAAAGTTACGCCCATACCAAAGCCCATGTCGCTGTCGTAGTGCGTTGATGCGGAAATATATTTTGTGATGATGTAGCGAAAGCCGAGCATGTATTCTTTATCGGTGTTGAGCATGATGCTGGCACGAAGGCGTTTGGTGATGGGGATGTCTTCGCGGCTTAGCTGAAAACGGAATTTGCCGTCAAAATCCATTCTTAAATCGGCAACAACCAACATGGGCATGGTGTAGGCAAGTCCGATGACTGCGGTCTTGCGATTGGTTTTGTTGCTGGTTTGCCCAAACCAGTTTTTTGTTTCGCTGCCAAAAATATTTTTGGGACTGCCTTCGGGAATGAAGAAGTTTTTTGGCGGGCTGCCTTCCATTTTGTAGTGGTAATCGAAACCGGTATAAAGATACCACCATTGCATTTTATCCAAATATCTACCAAACATGGTTTCACTTTCAAAGCCGTGTTCGGCATGATAGCCCAAGTGCCACATGGTTTCGAATTTCCAACGGGTATTTGCAAACATTGCTTCGCCATCGGTGCCATTGTATTCTATACCTACTTTTGCCATGAAGTGAAATTTGCGGTCATCGGCAAATAGTTTTCGCTGTGCTAATTTGGGTTTGGGTATTTCGGGATTGGCGGGTTGGTTTTCATAAGTAAACACTCTGCCCATGCCGCTCATCATGTGGTAAAGTATGTGGCAATGGAAAAACCAGTCGCCATAAACATTGGCGTTGAATTCTAACGTGTCGGTTTCCATTGGCATAAGGTCAACGATATTTTTTGGAGGGGCATAGTCGCCCTGACCATTCAGCAAACGGAAGTCGTGACCGTGCAGGTGCATGGGATGGCGCATCATGGAGTTATTGTGAATGATGAGGCGAATGTTTTCGCCTTTCTTAATAAGGATTTTATCTACTTCGGAAACTACCTTGTTGTGTAATGTCCAAACGTAGCGGTTCATGTTTCCTGTTAACTCAAAATTTAAAACTTTGACAGGCGCATCTTTAGGTAAGGTAGTTACTATCGGTGATTTTAGCATTGCGTAGTTCAAGGTTGTAATGTTGGAAAGTTGATTGCTGTTGTAACTGTCAGCAGTCATTTCCATTTCTTTCATTTTCTGTGGTGATGCTTTTTTCCTGTTACGCTTTTTTTGTGCGCGTGTTATTTCGGGATACATGACCACGTTCATGTCCATTTGATTTAAACTCATGTTCATTCCCATGTCGTCCAAGCTCCCGTTCATTTTCATCATGCCGTTCATCATTTTCATTCCCTCGAAATATTTTAGCTTGGGTAATGGCGAAATGAGTTGCTTGATGCCACTGCCCAGCCAAAGTGATGTTGAACTTATGCGGTCTTCGGATGTGGCGTGAAATTCAAAGGCGGTGCTGTCGGATGGAATGGTGACGATTACATCATAAGTTTCGGAAACCGCGATAATCAATCTGTCCACTTCAACGGGTTCTACATCGTTACCATCATTTGCTACTACTGTAATTTTTCCACCCGAATAGGTGAGCCAGAAATAAGTTGATGCACCTGCATTTGAAATTTGCAAGCGCACCTTATCGCCTCCTTTAAATTGAGAAAGTTGACTTTCGTTTTGACCGTTGATTAGAAACTTGTTGTAGTAAACATCGCTTACGTCCATTGCGTTCATGCGTTTCCATTCATTGAGTAGTTTGGTTTTTAGTTGACCTTGCTGAATGGCTTCTGCATAGCTTTGTGTTGTTCCTTTTTTAATGGCGAACCAATCGGTGGCGTTGTGCAAACTGCGGTGAACTTCTTTTGGGTTCATATCTGTCCATTCGCTAAGTGTAACAGGGATGGTTGGCAAATCATCAATACCTTTTCGGAAAGTTGGGTCGTTAGTTTTCTTATTCAAAATCATTGCGCCATACATTCCGATTTGCTCCTGCAAGCCAGTGTGTGAATGATACCAGTGTGTGCCATTTTGAATGATGGGGAAGCGATACAAATGCGTGGTATGTGGCTTGATAGGCATTTGTGTGAGGTTGGGAACACCATCGTATTGGTTGGGAAGAAAGATGCCGTGCCAATGCAGTGAGGTTTCTTCGTTTAATTCGTTGTGAACGTAAATTTCTGCCGTATCGCCTTCGGTGAAGGTGAGTGTGGGCATGGGGATTTGTCCGTTTACAGCAATGGCGCGTTTTGCTTTACCTGTGAAGTTGACGGTGGTGTCACGAATGAAGAGGTCGTAATGGACTACTTGTTGCGCTTGAACGAAAGCAAAAGCGGAAAGGAAGATTGAAATAAAAAGGATTTTGAATTTCATTTCGTGTTACTTTTTTTGAAAACTACAGAAAAGAAAATTCTGAGTAGTGTTGAACGGAGTAACATGGTCTTCGCGAATACATTTTATACGATTGAAGGCGATTTCAAATCTTGCGCTCATAGATGTTTCGGTGTATTGTTTTATTTTCAAACCGCTACACTTCTTCGGGCCTTCATCCGAAAATGTTCCAAGAATCAAGTAGCCGTTTTTATTGATAGCATCTTCGGCTATGGAAACATATCTGTAGATTTTTTCTTCATCGGTTAGAAAATGAAAGGCGGCTCTGTCGTGCCAGAAATCAAATTTTACCTGTGGTTTAAAATCGGTGATGTCGGACACAATGAAGGTTACGTGTTTTGCTTTTTCACCCAAACGTTTTTTCGTGCGTTCAATGGCGTTAGCAGAAATATCCAAGAGGTAAATATTGTGATAACCCTTCTCTATAAGTGCATCCACAAAATGGCTATCGCCACCGCCTACATCAACAATGTTTGCTGTAAGCGGCAAATTGAAAACCTCTAAAAATGCTACTGATGTTTTTGGGTATTGCTGAAACCAACTGACTTCTGTTTCCTTCTTGCTTGTAAAAACTTTTTCCCAGTGGTGTTTTAAGTTACTCATGAGCTATAGTTTTGTGCCCTTGCTAATTTGGAAATCCTTTTTGCGCCCAACAATCAATTATTGCAATTAGAGAATCGGGTAATTTGTCGGTGGATGGCGGATATGGCATTCCTTTACATCCTGCTTCATGTTTGATACTGCAAAGAGAGTTTCCTTGCTGGAAACTCTCTTTTGTGTTTGTGTAGTTAGTTAAATAGATACCTGACGAGTTTACTCCCGCATGGCAAGTAGAAACTGCACAGTAATGATTTACTATCGGGCTTACATTTGCCGAATAAGTAATGGAAGTTTGATTAGTGCAAGTAAAATTTTGTGAGGGCGCAACGGTTTTGTCTCTTGTGCATGAACTAACAGCCAAAAGCGAAAACAGAATAAAGGATGTTGTTGCAATTTTCATTACTCAATTAAACTGAATGAAGTAAAGCATTATCCCGCTCATGGCAATCATCAGCGCATCTTCAATAATGGTAACGGTGCTCATGGGCAGATTAAATACCGCACCCAAACAAGCGCACTGAATTTTTTGTTTGTTCAATACACTTTGTAAAACTCCAACGATGCTGATACTCATTACTACTACTGTTGTAATATTTGTAAGAAGCGGATTAAAGTTTACAGCGTACGCAATTCCTAAACTCAATTCAATGAATGCGTAGAGGTAACCCCAAACGGGAATTCGTTTTGCTACTACATCATACATAGCGTAACTCTCTGCAAAACCTTTAAGGTCTAACATTTTGAAGAAAGAGAAAGTGAGAAAGAAACCCGCCATGAAAATGTTCATCCAGTGCATGACATCAAAATGATGATTGCTGAATTGAACGAACGAAGCAAGAGCAGTGATGTAAAAGAAGATTAGCAGAATTGGTTTGTAGGTCTCCAACCAATTCTTCGCTTGCTCTGTTGCTTCGCTGTGTTGCGTTGCTGAAATTTTGTATTTACCATCTGTGCCGATTGCATTTTGCAAATCAGAGAGTGCAATGTGCTTGCTCATAGTAATTGTAGCGGTGCTGTTGTCTTTTGAAACTTCAACGCTTGTAACATCGGGTAAAGTGAGCAAAGCAGATTTCACTTTTGCTTCACAATTACCGCAAGTCATGCCTGTAACTTGATAGGAGTGCGTCATGTTATTTGATAGTTTCTTTTACACTTCCGCAAGTGAGCATTTGCGAACCGTAGAATGGATTTTTGATTATGCTTTCCTTACTAAGCCAATCAGCACCTTTACCATCGTTATACATGGGACAGTGGTCAAAGTAAACGGTGTAGTCAGGTTTTATAGCTTTCATTAACTGGTGCATATTTTTTGAAAGCGAGGCAAAGTGTTCACGCTGATGTTCGGTTTCAGTTACTCCCTTTATATGCTCTGCATCGTAACTCAACTTCTCCATGTATTTCATCCAAACGGTGTGTTCATCGGTTTTTAGCTTCTCCATTTTCACTGCATCAATGGCTTTGTAAAGTTCTTTTGCTTTTGCTGCTGCGGTGTTGCCATCATCTTTTGTCAAAGCATCTTTCAAACTAAAATAAGCCGTATAAACATCCGCCAACGGATTTACCGCTGGGGCAGTTTGTTCAGTTGATGTGGCTGGAGTTTGCTCGGTAGTATTGGTCGTTTCTTTATTCGGAATGCCCGCAGTTACGATTTCTTTTTTCGGTCTGTCATACTTGCAGCACTCTGCTAGTTTTGCATAAGCATCATCAGGCGCAAGAAACTTTACGTTGTCATATCCCGAATAGGCAATTCGTTTTAACACTGCATCTGCATTTGTTTTTGTTGAATCGAAAGTGAGTGAAGCAATTTTACTGTCTTTGTCCCACTCCGCCTTTGCCTCGCCTTTTTTATTGGCGGCTTCTTCAATTGTTTTCTGACACATATTACAGTTGCCCCATACTCTGTAGGTTTCTGTTTTTGTGTTTTTGATGGGTGTACTGCAAGCATTCAATGAGATTGAAGTGAGCAGGATGGAGATTTGAATTATATTTTTCATTGTGTAGCATTTTTGTTTTTAAGAAATCTGTAATGAGCACACATAAAAATGTGCGCGAAAGCAAAGGCTGTTTTGCCCATGCCAAAAGGGAATCAGAATTTAAAATCTAAATGCGATACACGCAGAAAAGCGTATTGAGAGAAGTGCCACGTTCCGGTGGAGCATGAGCGAAAGCAAGAGTTTGAACGTTGCTTGATGAAGGCGCAAGAAATAAATCGTGCGCCTTCACAAACATTTTGTCAATTAAAACCTGCTGAAAAGAAACTATTGTATAAGGAGAGGTGTAAGGGTCTTGTGGTGCTTTGAATGTAACTGTGTGAGAGTTACAGCAACGCGATTTATGGGTTTCGTCTTCGTGTTTGCATTTGCAATGTTTATTTAAGTCAACACCAAAAACAGAAAATGAAGTTTTGCCCATGCAATGATGCACCGTTACCTGCACACCAATAGCCGATAAGCTAAAAATGATGGTTAGGAATATGGTGAACACTTTCTTCATGGATGTAAATGTATGTTTAAATTTCTTTGTTGAATTATTGTTTTAACGAAATTTGTTGGGAACAATTAAGCGGAAATGCCCTATATGATACGACTACCAGTTCCACCTTTACAACCTCACGATTAAACGGAAGAGTTGTTTTCTTCCACCCGAACCTTCGATAAAGAGTTTAAGGCGGTGCCTGAAAGTTGAGTTGCTATATTCATAAAGGCATGATACAAGCTGAAATCAAGCAGGTGAAATAATTGCAAATTATCCTATGTTTAAATTAACACAGGTTAGAGATGAGTCCGTTTATTTTAGAAGGGCTATCTGTTTAAAACAGTTTTAAGATTACATCTATCATTAGTGCTTAACCGTTGAGATAGTACCCCTGCTGGATGATATTGTGTAGGTCAAGTTTCTTCAACTTGCGCAGCCGAAAGCCATATTCCATATCTACTGTTCTTTTGTTAAGTCCTTAGTTTATATTTGAGAATCGGAACAATTAGTCTACCATTGTTAACCATTATAAATACGTACGGTGCTTAAAAAGAGTGTGCTTTACTTTTTCGTTCTGCTTTTCCTTTCGGGAGGCTTGCTTGAAAAGGAAATGAGTAAGTGGGATGGATATTGGAGGCACTTTCAGTATCACGTAAATCGCAATCCTGATTACACCTTCACCCGTTTTGTCTACATTCACTTTTTAGATGGTGAGCATGACAAATGGAGAAAAAAACGTCACCGCTCCTTCCCGTTTGAGAAACGAATGATGCAGGGTGGGCAGACACTTATCTGCAATATCTCTAAACCCTCAACGGAAGTGTTCAGAACCTTCTTAGTTACCAATATTGAAATTCCCTATACCAACATTATACTCCTTGGCTTCCCGCGGTCAATTCTAAGACCGCCTTCCGCTTAATTTCCTCTTTTTTACCTTCTTACATTTTTAGCTGTTTCATTTTTTGACCATTTGTCATAAATGAGGGCGGTTGTGTATATGGCTATATGCCGTATGCCTGACCTATTTATAAGTAACAAAATAACCATGAAAGATAATTTTAATAATCTGACAAAAGCTGTCTCAATTTTAAAAACTATTGCACATCCAATCCGGTTAGCAGTTCTTAAACTCCTTGCTAAAGAGGGGAGAATGAATGTGAACAGTATGCAGGAAATTCTGGGCTGCGAACAGTCCTCGTTGTCACATCATCTCGGCATTTTAAAAGCAAATGCGTTGCTGAAAACTGAAAGACAGGGGCAGTATATTTTTTATATGCTCAATGAAGAAGAACGTCCTCTTCTATTGCAGTGCTTGAAAATTTTTACCTACATCAATGATGATAGGGAAATCATGAATCAGTCAAGTTTTTTTAAAGCCAATAACTAAAATGAAAAACTATTTCACCTTTCTCTTTATTCTTTCTCTGCTATTTGCCGATAGTCAGATTACCCGTCAATGGGTTGCTACCTATAACAGCAGTGGAGATTTTAATGACCGTTATACTTGTATGGCAACCGATGCCAGCGGTAATATTTATTTAGGCGGCTCAACTGTCAACCCAGATGTAAACAAAGATTATTTGGTAGTGAAACTCAATTCATCAGGCACCGAACTATGGCGAAAAGAAATCAACTGGACAGGTAACGGCCCCGATGAAGTATTAGCAATAGCAATAGATGTCAATAGTATTTATGTAACCGGTTTTGCTTTTTCTGACAACGCAGTTCACTCGAGCACCGACTATTTCACCGTTAAAATGAATCTGAATGGCGATACTCTTTGGGCAAGAACATATAATTATCCGGTGGCTGATGCTTACGATCAGGCAAATTCTGTTTTTGTTGATGGAAACGGAAATGTATATGTAACGGGAATCAGTGATAACGATTCAACCGGCTTTACAAATGATGATTATGCCACCGTAATGTATTCATCCATCGGTACACAGCAATGGGTGCAACGATTTAACGGACTCGGCAATGCAACCGACCAAGCCGAAAAAGTAGTTGCTGATAATTTGGCCAATGTATATGTAACGGGCAGAAGCGATAACGGTAATGATGATGACTATGTAACTATCAAATACAATTCATCTGGCATTCAGCAATGGATTAAATATGACGACCGCGGTGGTCGCGACCGTGCAACCGCCATGACCATTGATGGCAGCAACAACATTTACATTACCGGAAGAAGCGACAACGGAAACAATGACGATTTCTGGACACTGAAATACAATAGTGCAGGAATAAGACAATGGACTAACGGTGTTGCTTTTGATTTTGTTGATGATGATAGAGCTACTGCTATTACTGTAGATGGAAATGGAAATGTTTATGTGACCGGGCAGAGCGATGCCGATGCTAATGCAACGCGCAACTGGAACTATGAAACGGTAAAATATAATTCATCGGGCACTCAGGTTTGGGCTAAATCATACGATGGTACAGTAACACAGGATGATATTGCAAATGCCATTGCAGTAGATGGGAGCGGTAATGTTTTCGTAACAGGTCAGAGTGACGGAGATGCCTCTGTGGCAATTGTAAACAACATAGCTACTGTCGGATATAATTCTGCGGGCACTCAACTTTTCGCATCCGTTTATGATGGTTCAGGAAATCAGGAAGATGCCGGCAGAGCCGTTGTAGTTACTCCCGACGGTTGTGCAATTGCAGGTGATTCGGAAGATGCTTTACGAATGGAAAATGCCTTAGCTGTTTCCTACAATACATCAGGCACAAAACTATGGGAGCAAAGTTTCAATGGAGCAGGTGATAACAACGATAATGTTCGCGGCTTATCTGTTGATGCTAACAATAATGTTTATGCAGCAGGTTATAATGTTGAAAGAAGAGCAGACCGCAACATGGCACTTGTAAAATTCAACGCCACAGGAAATTTCGTATGCAAACATACTTTCGATGGAACCGCCACCGGTAGTCAGGACGATGCTCAGGCAATTGTTTTGGATGATAGCGGCAATCCGGTCATAGCAGGTTCGCTTCACAACAAAGGTCAATCATTCGACCTTGCTTATTTCAAACTAAATGCAGTCACATGCGATAGCACATGGCTTAAAATTTATGATGCTCCCGCACATGGTGCCGATAAAATTTATGACATGGTTCGCGATGCAGCCGGTAATTTATACCTCACCGGCAGAGTGGATGGCGACCCGAGCTTAAGTTCAAATCAAAATTGTTTTACTGCAAAAGTTGACCCCGCGGGTATTATTAGTTGGAGCCAGGCATATAATAGCAGTGGCTCATTTGAAGACAGAGGGACTTCCATACGAGTTTCTTCTTTCGGTAATGTATATGTAACGGGCAGGAGTTGGAACGGAACTGACTTCGATATTTTTATTCTGAAATATAACAGCAGCGGAGCGCAACAGTGGGTGCAAACATACAGCGGTGGCAACGGAAACGATGAAGCCAAAGATATGGCATTGGATGCTTCTGAGAATATCTATGTGTGTGGTCAAATTGAAGAAGTAACCGACAGCGTTTTCGATTACGTTACACTCAAATACAATTCTTCAGGTGCGCAACAATGGGCGCGCAAGTATAACGGTATTGGTAACGGAAATGATTTAGCAACGGCTGTTGCCGTTGATGGCAACGGCAATGTGATTGTTACAGGTGAAACAGATGCCGATGCCTCGTTAAACATAAATCGCGACATCGCAACCTTAAAGTATGACCCTTCCGGCAATTTGCTTTGGGCAAAAACTTACAATGGCTCTGCCAATACTGATGATGCAGCAGATGATGTAGCAGTAAATGCTGCCAACCAGATTTATGTTACCGGTCATACCAACAAATCCACTTCACTCAATCCGAATTACGATGCAATCACTTTCATCTATAGCACCGACAGTGCCTTGCTGTGGAGCGACCTCTATAATAGCAACTCGGATAGCAGCGATGTGCCCAATTTGATTTTACTCAACGGAAACGATTTTTATGTAGGTGGTTCTTCCGTAGAAGGAAATCAAATGAAAAACATGATGGTAATTAAATACAGCGGGTCATTAGTTGGTATTCAGGAAGCAACAGAGAACGGAGGTTTTCAAATTTTCCCGAATCCTTTTAGTAATACTCTTCATGTAACAACCAATCAGGAAGCTGCCTTGTTTGAACTAAACAATTGTTTGGGTGGAAAAATATTTGAAAAGGAAATTTCCAAAGGCGACAATTTTCTTCAGATTCCTGCTGTTTCAGCAGGTATTTATTTCTACCAAATCCGACAGAACTCTTTAATAACCGCAGGCAAAATCTGCCATTTCTAAAACTAATTCAGATGAAACTCAAAAAAACAATAGTCTCTAAAAACGTTCCTAACTATACAATCAATACACAGATTGCCAACACGCACATTATGCACGCGGGTGACCTTGCTGTATTTGAAGTTATCGAACTTGGCAAACACGAAACAGCCCAAATGATTGACGGCAAAGTGCGCAGCATTTTCCCCGGTGACCATATCGTTGCTGCTTTTGCTGACCGCTATGCTACTTCGCAATACGAAGGTTATGTACCGGAAGGTCCGATGGACATTTACCATATAATTGGAGCAGGTGGAGTTATCGGAATTGTAAAAAGCAAAAACTACGCGCTTAAGGACATTGAGCCAACTACCGTAAAACTGATTGGCTACTGTTTCGATGAAAAAGGGAAAGTCATCAACACAAAATTCTATCAAAAAGAGAGAATCAAATTCCGTGGTGATGTAAAGCCGAAAGTTATTTTGTCCATCGGTTCAACTATGGACAGCGGAAAAACGACAACCGCAGCATTCATTTCGCGGGGTTTAGCAATCGCAAACCACAGGGTTGGTTTCATTAAACTAACCGGAACCTGCTATACACGCGACCGCGAATTTGTTTACGACTGCGGTGCGCAAATTGTAACTGACTTTAGCGATATGGGCTTCCCTTCCACTTTCATGTGCAGTAAGGAGGATATTCTTGACATTTACCAATCGCTCATTGATATTCTCGCTAAAGAAAACCTCGAATACATCGTCATGGAAATTGCCGATGGCTTAATGCAGCGAGAAACAATGTTCCTCTTAAAGGACAAAGGGTTCATGAGCACCATTCACAAAGTAGTGTTTAGTTGTGGCGATAGTTTAAGTGCATTTTACGGGGTACAGCTTTTGCGCGAATGGGGAATTGAAGTGGCTGCCATCAGTGGTCGCTTCACCATGAGCCCGCTTCTGATTACAGAAGTTCATGCCCACATAAAAGTTCCCGTATTTACTATTGATGAAGTGATGACCGGTTCGCAGAATCATTTATTTGGAGCAAAAACCGTATCTAAACCAGCACTTCAAAATGCCATTGCAGGCGAAGGGGATGAATAACATAATTTCTAAACGAAAGATTGTTTTTGATTTCGCTGCCAGGAATAAGATTTTATTGACGGCAGCCCTGTTCGCCCTGCTGCTCAGTAATTTTCTGAATGTTGTTTTGCCTCTTAGCATCGGTTGGTTTTACGAAATTGTTTTGCACGAACATGGAACAAAATCGCGGCTGCTTAAATTATTCCCATTTCAGTTTACGACTCTCCAACAGTTCTCCTTCCTTTTCCTGTTTCTGCTTTTGCAAAAAATGCTGTTTGTTTTTTTGGAGAAATCTTTGTCAGGAATTACCGGAGAACGTTTCTCACGCGATGTCCGCGAAATGGCATTTGCTCATCAGCTCAGGCACAGTCTTGCATCGCATCGTTTGCGCCCGGTGGGTAAATACCTGCTTCGTTACAGTGGCGATTTACTTGCCATTCAAAATTTGCTGGTAAAAGGCATATTGACTTTTACGGGTGATATATTCTTTCTGCTGGCAGCTTTTACAAGTTTGTTTTTCCTCCAACAGAAATTAGCCGCCATTGTTATTGCATCGTTTTTAGTTACAGGTGGAATTATTTTTCTCCTTAGCAAAGTTGTCCGCACTGCTGCCTGGAACCGCAGAAGCCAACGCTCACAAAACTTAGGTTTCGTCAGTTCACGAATGCAGGCGTTTTATACCATCAAAAGTTTTAACCGCGAAACACCCGAGGAAAACTCTTTTATAAAACGTAGCAGAAAACTCTATAACCTGGGAGTGAAATTTAACATCGTGTCCTCTTTCGTCCAATCGCTTCTGCCTTTATTTTTCTTCGGTACACTTCTTCTTGTATTTTATCAGGTAGGCGAGTTACGATTGGCAAAACCTTATGGAATAACCAAAGGCGATGTTTTTGTTTTTGTTCTGTTACTCCTTTACATGCAAACCGTAATGAAGCGTTTGCTTCGGGTAAATCTGATATGGCAGGTGGGCATTATTTCTTTTGACAAACTTCTTGCTCTTATCCAATTACCTGACGAAAGACGGGTGGGAGATAAATTGCCAAAGGAAACTTCAGGCAGTATCCGGCTCGAGAAAGTATCTTTCGCTTATAACGCAGATAGACCGGTTCTTAATGACTTTTCATGTTTTGTGTTTCCAAATTCAATCACGCTGCTGAAAGGCAAACAAGGCGCAGGAAAATCTACATTATTTAAACTCATACAGAAAATCTACGAACCCCAAAGCGGTAAAATATTCTTCGACAAAACCGATTACATAGAATTATCAGCCTTCGAAATCAGAAAGGAAGTAACCTTAGTCAGTTCTGAAGCTCCCCTCTTAGGTGGCACCGTTTTTAAAGCTATCAGCTATAGCACTGCCGAAGAAAAGCGCGACAAGGCTATTGCAATGCTGAATCGCTTGAATATCTGCTTCGCAGATAACGATGCAGCTAACCTTGATTTTAAGTTAGAAGATGCCGGAAGAAATGTCTCAGAAGGCGGAAGAATGATGTTGCAATTTGCCCGTGCTTTTTTAACCCGCAAACAGTTTATACTGTTGGATGAACCTTTCGTTAGCCTGGGTGAAGAATCACGCTCTTTGGTAATAGAACAACTCAATAAATTCAAGTCCAAACGGACTATCCTTATCATTGCAAATGAAGTACCCCAAAATCTACTCATTGACCAAATCATACAACTTTAAATTATGAAACCAAATATTCTATCGCTCACGCTCCTCCTGTTGCTCCTGCTTGCTGCCTGTAAAAAACCCGGCATTGGTGGCGATGCCTCTATTACCGGCTACGTGCATGTGCAAAAGTGGAACTCTACGTTTACCCAATACATTGGAGAATACCAGGGTAAAGATCAGTATGTGTATATTGTTTACGGCAATCATCACGGTTACGATAAACGAATTAAGACCGATTACGCAGGTCAGTTCGAATTCCCATACCTCTACAAAGGAGATTACAAAGTGTATGTCTATTCGCGTGACAGTTCCTTTACTGACCCCAGCGGAACCATACCCATATTGCGTAACATAAATATTTCCAAGCGAACCGAAACATTCAACCTCGACACTCTTCTCATTTTCCAATAATTAAAAACAAAAAGAATATGAAACCATTCGTTTTCCTCTCCTGTGTAGTATTTTTCTATGACGTATCATTTGCTCAAAGTAAAAATCAAATTGCCGAGCGCAATATCAAAAGCATTACACAGCACATAGTGGACGAGCGAAAAGAAAATAAAAGCGAGAAAACAACTTTAGCCCGCTACGATAAACACGGTAATGATATAGAGCTAATTGAATACAATGAAGACAGCACAATTTCCAAATGGGAAAAACACACCTTCAATAAAAACGATGATGAAACATTCTTTCAGGAGTTAGATAAAAAAGGAAAACAGAAAAAGAAAGTAGTTTCAGTATTCGATGTCTTCGGTAACAAAACAGAAGAGTTGACTTACAATTCGGAAGATTCTCTTACAGAAAAATCTGTTTTTGCTTACAATAACTTTAACGACAAAATATCAGAAACCGTTTACGATAAAGACGGTAAGTTGAAAACCAAAGCTGTTTACGAATACGAAAGCAAAGGGATGATAAAGAGCAAAGTCATCTACAATGCCGAAAACAAAATCATCTATACCCGCACTTATAAATACGAGTATTGATGAAAACTGGGTTGCTGTGTCTGCTGTATTTTTTTTCAATTAGTGTTATAGCACAAAATCAAATTGATTTCCGTGGTTTACTGAGCGTAAACGTAGAGAAGAAAGTAAGCAAACGGGTTTCCTTAACCGTTATGACTACGGCTATTGCTACTTACGATTTTCAAGAACTCGGCTTTGCATTCTTCGATGCAGGTGTTAAATGTAAACTCACAAAAAACTTCAGCACCAATTTTAACTACCGTTTCATGCTTCGCAGAAACCTCGAAAATTTCTATGATAACAGACAAATCATTTATGGTGACATTGATTTTTCTAAAAGTTATAAAAAGTGGACATTCGGAGGCACGGCACGTTTTCAGGGCTTATTCTACTCTCACATTTTTGAGGGATATAAAAATCCTCTGGTTTACAACCGAACCAAAGTAAATGCTAAGTACCGGATAAACTACTACTGGCAACCGTTTGCCGAGTTCGAATTTTTTGTTCCGCTCAACCATCCGGTGCGCAAAACAGTTGACCAGTTGAGAGGTAGTTTAGGCTTTGCTTACACAATAAATGAAAAAATAAAAGTAGAGTTTTACGAACAGGTTCAACGTCAAATTAACCGGGCACCACACAATACTTATTTTCTTACAGCCGTCAATTGGTATTTTCGCTTCTGATATGAAAATACTACCGCTCATTTTTATTCTTTTATTCTTTCATGCACAGGTTCAAGCACAAACAGATACCATGAAAACAAAGCCTCACAAAATTGCCATAGCCATACACGGTGGTGCTGGCAATATTCAAACAATGAACCTTACTCCCGACCAGGTGCAGGCATATCGCGATGGGCTTTCCGAAGCTCTTGATTCCGGATATGCAGTACTTAAGGCAGGTGGCAAAGCAATAGATGCTGTAGTAGCGGCTGTGAAAGTTTTAGAAGATAATCCACTTTTTAACGCTGGTAAGGGTTCTGTTTTTACCGCTGATTCAACCATAGAAATGGATGCTGCAATTATGGGAGGAAGAACGCTTAAGAGTGGTGCTGTTACCTGTGTTCATACAATTAAAAATCCGATTGTAGCTGCCCGAAAAGTGTTAGATAGTTCGCAATTCGTTTTCTTAAGTGGTGCTGGTGCCGAAAAATTTGCGAAAGAGAAGGGCTGCGAAATTGTTTCACCCGATTATTTTAAAACTGATTTTCGTTGGCAGCAATTCATCAAGACAAAAAATACCGATACTACCCATTTAGATAATGACAGCAAGGGCGAAGTTGCACCGTTGGATGAAACACAATTTGAAAAATACGGCACAGTAGGCTGTGTAGCGATTGATGTGAACGGAAATCTTGCTGCCGGAACTTCAACCGGTGGTGTGGTAAACAAAAAATACAACCGTATTGGCGACTCACCCATAATAGGTGCAGGCACTTATGCAAACAACAAAACCTGCGCTGTCAGTTGCACTGGTAAAGGAGAGGAGTTTATCCGGCTCGTAGTTGCCCACGACATTTCTGCATTAGTGGAGTACAAAAAGTTTTCGTTGAAACGCGCAGTAAATATGGTGATTCAAAAAAAGCTGACAGAAAAGCACGGTAGAGGTGGTTGTATTACTATAGATAAGCGAAGTAATATTGAAATGTCTTTTACCACTTCAGGTATGTTTCGAGGTTTCATTGACAAAACGGGTAAAAGGAAAATATCTATTTATAGCACCGAGTAATCCTAAATATAGGTTCCATGAAAACATTTCTATTCATTTCTGTCACTCTGTTTTCCACTTTCGTTTTTGCCCAGGTACCCCAGGGTTTGAACTATCAGGCAATTGTCCGGAATTCAACAGGACAGCCTTTACCGGGTGGCGCAAACGTATCTGTTCGTTTTAAAATTCATGATGGCTCAGCCAGCGGACCAGTTGTTTTTACTGAAACTAATATGGCAGTAACCAATCAATTCGGTTTAATAACACAAGCAATTGGCGGAAGCGGTAACCTTTCGGTTGTTAACTGGGGTATTGGCGAAAAATGGCTGCAGGTAGAAATGACCCAATAGGAGGCAGCAATTTTGCTGACATGGGAACTTCGCAACTTTTGAGTGTACCTTACGCTTTATATGCGGGCAACGGAGGTGGTGGCGGAGCTACAGGTCCTCAGGGACCAACCGGTCCACCCGGAAACAATGGTGCTACCGGTGCCACAGGTTCTGCCGGTGCTAACGGTACTAACGGAGCAGATGGAAATACAGGAGCTACCGGCCCTATAGGTGCAACAGGAGCTACAGGTTCAGGTGGTGGAGCAACTGGACCCATTGGTAATACTGGTGCAACTGGTGCACAAGGAAATACAGGACCTACCGGAGCAATAGGTGCGAACGGAAACGTGGGTGTAACTGGAACCACCGGAGCTACAGGTGCTACAGGCGCACAGGGGCCAATTGGTGTTGGTGCAACAGGACCAACAGGTTCCCAGGGAGCACAAGGAATTCCGGGACCAAACGGTGTCCAAGGTGCGCAAGGTCCGCAAGGTGTTCAGGGTAATCAGGGGATTCAGGGTCCACAAGGCACTCCTGGTGTTGATGGAGCTATCGGAGCTACAGGCGAACCCGGCTTGCAGGGTATCCAGGGTCCAACTGGAACTCAGGGTATTCAAGGGTTGCAGGGTGTTCAAGGCATTATCGGGCCCATCGGTCCCACTGGTCCTTCTGGTAATACAGGTTCCCAAGGAAATACAGGACCCGCTGGTGTGCAGGGTTTGCTGGGAAATACGGGACCAACAGGTCCTGATGGTAATCTGGGTGCAACAGGTCCGACAGGAACTCAGGGCATACAGGGCATCCAGGGGGCAAATGGGGTTCAGGGTGCTCAGGGTCCACAAGGCGTTCAGGGTAATCCTGGGGCTCAGGGTTTGCAGGGACCAACTGGCATTGATGGAGCAACCGGGGCTACAGGCGTTACTGGACCTTCAGGCACAGGTTTACAAGGAGTAACAGGACCTACTGGTTACACGGGTGAAACCGGTCCGGGTGGCGGAGCTACAGGACCCACCGGACCTACAGGAGATACAGGTGCTACAGGCGCAGGTGGTGGAGCTACTGGTCCCACTGGACCCACGGGTTCAATAGGAGCAAATGGAGCAACAGGACCAACAGGTATTCAGGGATTACAAGGACCAACTGGGGCCACAGGTACACAAGGTATCGCAGGACCCACTGGCTTGCAGGGTGTCCAGGGTCCTCAAGGTGCTCAGGGTATTCAGGGATTGCAGGGATTAACCGGTGCTAACGGTAATACTGGTTCTCAGGGAGTGCCGGGTCCAATTGGTTCTACGGGAACAACTGGAGCAACTGGCGTTACTGGTTATACTGGTTCCCAGGGTGTTCAGGGTGTTCAGGGTGCAACAGGACCTACAGGTGCTACCGGAGTGCAAGGAGCACAAGGTGATACTGGGACTGCCGGTAACACCGGTTCCCAGGGTGTTCAGGGCGCAACGGGACCTACAGGCGCTACCGGAGCGCAAGGGGCACAAGGGTCAACTGGCTCTGCAGGCATACAAGGTATCGCAGGACCCACGGGCTCACAAGGAGTGCAAGGACCCCAGGGAGCTCAGGGTATCCAGGGTACACAAGGAACTACCGGAGCCACCGGGACGGATGGATTAACCGGTGCCACTGGAACAACAGGTCCCACTGGCACCATTGGTGCAGCTGGTCCTACTGGTGCAACAGGAACCAACGGAGCTAACGGTTCAACTGGAGCTACAGGTGCAACGGGCAGCAATGGTACTGCCGGTGCCATCGGAGCTACGGGCGCTGCTGGATCTAACGGAGCAACCGGTCCTACGGGCGCAATAGGCACTAATGGAGCTAATGGTGCAACGGGTCCCACAGGTGCAACAGGGGCTACCGGTTCTGGTGGAGGAGCTACCGGACCTACTGGAGCAACAGGTGCAACAGGACCTTCACTTACCGGAGACATTATTGGTTTCGTACCGTTAAATGATGTGCATGGATATGATGTTTCCACAGGTTTAAACGGAACTACAGTAACTTTAGACGGCACTGCCATGTCAACAACAACAGATGCTTACGGTAAGTATAGCTTTACAGGTGTTGCTAATGGAACTTATGGAATAACGGCAAGTAAGTCGGGATATGGAACTGATAAAAGGCAATCGGTGCCTTTCGTGGGCGGCACAATCCAAACTAACCCAGGAACCATTACCCTCAGTGCCATTCCAAGCTTCTATCCTACTTCATTAAGCGTTACTCCAAGCGGAACAAGCCTGATTGTTTCCGGGACCGTGAATGCTACTGACCCTTATAGGCGCAGGGTTGGAATTTTTGTCGGCTTTGCAAATACAGTTTCTTCTGCAACCTCCACCTATGTTTATTTCGAAGCTGTCACTAATAATGCCGGCTCCCTCAATTTCTCACTCACCCTTCCAGCGGTCGCATTTGCTAATATGGGGGCGGTATCGGGCACTACACTTTATTTTGCTGCTTACGGAATTAACTACAGCTATTCGGGTTCAAGTTCGTATGTAGATAATACAAACGGCAGAAGAATTTATACGGCTTTAAGTCCAACCTTTGTTACTGCAAGTGGCGTTGTTCCTTAGGTAATTTCCTTTAAAAATCTTTGAAGCCTAAAGTTTGTTTGCGCTCAACCATTACGAAAGAAAAGATTTAGTAACAATTACTGGACGTGATGGTCTTCGTGAGTTGGGGATAAGGAGAAATTCATCGGGTATTTATAGAGTTGCTATTTCATAGCAAACTTGTTGATTATTCGGAGAATATTTTCGGGGGAATCGAGTTAACGAAAACTGTAAATCCTCTATTTCGATTGTTTCCCATTCAATGCTTCATCAAAAGTCGCCAATCTTTGAAGTAAGTGATGCCATAACTGTTTCTCATTCAAAATATATTGCGCCCACAGAGTAGCCTCAACACCATTAAATTGCTGAAAGATTTAGTTAAACGGTGATAATACAGCCAACAACCCGTGTTTTCCTTTGCCACACAAAATTTACTATTTCGTGATTCTTCTGTGATACTTTAAAAATACGTTTGCATCCGTATTTATTAACTCACAAAAAAACATTCAGTATGGAAAAAAGAAATTTAGTTCCCTCTGTTCTCCTCGTTGGCGCGTTTGCCTTTTCCGGTTGCAAAAAAGAAACAACCGAAACAGGCAAAGACCCTGACACCGCTGCCAAGGTTTCTGTTGACCGCTTTAGTGCCACTGCCGGACACTTGATGGTTCGCGATGGTTCCAATGGTTTACCCGCGGCAAATGCGGCTATCAATTTTGATGTTGCTCCATTCATTACTACCGGTTATTCACCAACAGGTGCAGTAACCAGGTATTACAACTTTGATGTAATGTCAACTACTGATGAGATGATGCTGGTTTACTTTGCTTATACTATTTACCAGGCAAGTGATGAAAATATTGTAACGGATACTACCTCGTTGGTGGACATTAGTGATTCTATTCCAACAGGAATTTCGGAGTTTCCTAACACTATTGTATCCACCCCTCAGTTGTATGACCCCATCCCGAACCCTTCAAACACAGAAACACAATTCAATTATTTTTTACCGCAACAAAGCAATGAAGCTGAAATTAAAATTTTTGATTTGAACGGAAGGCTAATGGAGGAAATAAAAGCAACAGGTAACAGCGGATTCAATTCCGTAAAATACAACACCGGAAATTTAGCCAAAGGAGATTATTTGTTAACTTTAATTGTAAATGACTTTAGCCGAACTAAAAATCTGGTAGTAATACATTGAAAGAATTTTAGGGTTAATTACAAAGCCGTTCCGATTTTTGGGCGGCTTTGTTTATTGAAGATTAAAAAATACTCTTTGATGAACCCACTAAAGTAGGTTGTTCCTGCTTTGGAGGAGTTTCAAGCCCACTTGATTTAAGTTGTTCCTGAAAATATTTAAACGAAGATAATTCAAAAAGGATTTTTTATTCACCTTAATATGTGCGATGGCAGGAAACAAAATGGAACTGTAGTGAATGAAAGGATTACCTGACAATTCAATCTGTAAATTTTTGTGAACTGTCGTGAACGGAGATGCTAAAAGCAGTTATCTTCACGTTACCAAGTCAAACATAATAGTGAAAAAGGCATTCTCCATATTTCTCGCGTTTACTTTCCTGTTAAGCACTTCGGGGTTTGCAATAAATATTCACTACTGCCCCGTGAAGAAGAAAACTTCTTACGGAACGCTTGAAACTCATAAAAAATCGTGCTGCGGTAAAAAGGATTTGAATGATAAGTGCTGTAAGCACGAAACAAAGTTCTTCAAGGTAAAAACTGATTTTTCTTCTGCCCCCTCTTTTTCACTGCCTGCCCAAAAAAATTTTACAAATCTGTTTTCAGTTGCTTCAATTATACTTGTAACTGCATTCGATTATTCGTCTTTTATTTTTTATGCAGATAGCAGTCCTCCTGCCCTGCCTGTTTCCCGCACGATTCTTTTTCGATCGATTCTGATTTAGAATTTACTGAGTTGATAAATGGCATTGTTCCCTTTGGGAACAATGCTTTGGACTTAATTTTTTTAAAAATCTAAAATTCAGAAACAATGAAAAACATAATTTTAATAGCGATAACTGCCTTAATAACTACAGGCGCTTTCGCACAGACTTCGAAAGGAACAAAATCTGTAACCAAGTATTGCTGCACAAAATGCGACCAATGCTCCACTAAAGCGGGAAGCTGTTCGCATCATAAAACTGCCCTCGTTGAAGAGGGACAGTATTACTGCCCGATGCACAGTGAGGTTACAAGCGATGCACCCGGCAAATGCAGTAAATGCGGAATGGCAATGAAGAAGATGGAAATGGAAACCGCTACTAAGTATAGCTGCCCTATGTGTGACTGGACTATTGCACCCGTGAAAGGTCAATGTCCGCACAGCACTGAGGCAATTATGAAAGACGGTGAGTTGAAATGCGCTTACTATCATGATGTTGCCGGTAAATGCTCTAAGTGCGGTATGGAAATGGAGAAAGTTGAGATTAAGAAAAAGAAAGGTTGATTGACAAACGCAGCGATGCGAAAGCCCCTGAGTAATCGGGGGCTTTTTTGTTTATTACGTTCTGGGCGCGTAATACATTATTGCGATACCTACTAAAACAATAAGCGCACCGATAATGTCAAATTTGTCGGGAATGAAGTTATCGAATTTCCAAGCCCAGAGTAAGGACATTACAATAAAGAAACCGCCATAGGCAGCATATACACGACCAAAAGGAGAAGTTTGAATGGTTGCAACAACACCGTAAAGTGCGAGGATAATTCCTCCGGTGATTCCATACCAAAGGGGTTTATCGTGTTTGAGCCAAAGCCAAATGAGATAGCCACCGCCAATTTCGCAAAGTCCCGCAAGAATGAATATGAATATTGATTTAGTGAACAGCATTTTAGAGTTCAAGTTCTGTGGCGATAAATTCTTTGGCTTCTTTGGGGCCGGTAATTTCAAACCAAAGGAAAGATGTATCACCGGAAATGGAAATATTGAAGGCGAAGAAATCGCAGCAATGCCTTTCTGTTTTTGCAAAATCGGTTATCTCATCAATCATTTTATCGCTGCCATTAAATTTGAAAGCATATCCATTTTCGAGCTCCTTTTTCTCAATAACCTGTTTTCCGAGACTTGCCAATACGGTTTCCTTTCGCTCTTGTAATTCGGCTGTCATCAGTTTGCAGCTTAATTCGCCTCTGGTTTTTTTGCAGCAATCGTCTTTCACTATTTTGTTTTGAGTTTTGTCGGGTGTAGCGCAATCAGCCATTTTACATAAATTATCGTGATAGATATAAGTGAGTATTGATGCAATTAAAAGCAGAGCCAGCGAAATGATTATGATAATTTTTTTCATTGAACCAAATATAAGGAAAGTGTGTCTGTAGAATTTAGTTTCCGGGATTGTGAAGGTTCATTTTTCTTCACGAGTCAATTATTTTTACGAGAGTTGAAGTTTAGATTTTTTGCTTTCAAAATATTTATAGACTGCCTTTTCGCCAAAAGTGTAGAACACTACGGGTGTTACAATCATATCTAAAAGTGTGCTGCTGATTAAGCCGCCAAGGATAACCGTGGCAACGGGGTAGAGAATTTCTTTTCCTGATGCCTGTGCATCTAAGGTCAATGGAATTAGTGCAAGTGCGGCAACAAGGGCTGTCATTAAAACGGGAACTAATCTTTCCAACGAGCCGCGAATTATCATTTGTTTGCTGAAAGTTTCTCCTTCGTGTTCCATCAAATGTATGTAGTGCGAAATCATCATAATTCCGTTGCGTGATGCAATACCTGTAAGCGTGATGAAGCCGACTAAGGTAGCGACTGAAAAAGTTCCTCCTGTTAGTAACACGGTGAGAAACGCGTGTCGCGATAAATCCGCATTAGCGAGTCCTTCCCCGAGGCAGTTTCAATATTATCATGCTTACGCATTTCAAAGAGTAAGGATTCTGCAAACGCAATTACGTTTTCGTGGGCTTCTACATAACACTTCTTGTTTATATTAAACCACTCACGGTTATTATTTTTTGAAAGCTCTTTCAAAAAGTTCAGGGTTGATTTCTCAATTATTGCTATCATGGTAGATTATTGATTTGAATCTTATCTGTTTATGGTTAACTCCACTCCTCCGCAAACATTTCTGCCTGTTCTAAAACCCAGTCAACTGAAACGGTATATTCTTTCGTTAACGGATCATCGGGAGGATAGCCGTATTCACGGAGGACGCGTTTTACAATGACGCGCAGGCGTGAACGAACGTTTTCTTTCAATGTCCCATCAAAAGCCTAAATTACCCTTATGAAAGTTTGGACGATTCATAAAATTCAATTTTCATCTTCAAATATTCGTGTCGAATCTTTTCAAGCTTTGTTTTTACCAGTAGAGTTTTTCGATCATCCAGATGGGGAGTGAATTCTCTTGAGGAAATAGGAGTTTCTAAAATATGGTCGAGCGATTTCTCGGCTGCTATAAGTTTATTTGCCATAATCTTTTGTTCTTCGGTTTTGGTTTGATTCAGAGCTTCGCTAAAAGATATTTTATTAATTTTTGCATTCAGCCAGGATTGCAAAGGGAAAAGTGAGCTGACAGAGCGTTTTCGGGGTTCCGAGGACTTCAATTTCTCGTTCAGCTCTATGAGTCTCGCTGACAGCTTACCAGGAGACAGATAATTTTTACTGGTATAAACAAAAAAATCAAGAAGCAATTTTTCATCGTACGATAGATCCAGAAGATTTAGCTGCTTGGATGCAATTGCCAAAAACCGGGAGAAGTTTTCCCAGTCCTTCGTTTCAAAATAAATCAGAAGTTGAATAAACTGGGATGTTTTGTAATACACAGGGTCACTTTTTTTTGCCTCTGTTGCCAGCGCATTTAGTGACAGTAAAGCTTGAGAATAACGCGACCGCGCAAAATGCAGAATTGCAAATTGAAGGTTTACGGTTAATGTTCCCAAGGCAAAAGGCAAATGATGCTTACTCATCCAATCCGTAATTTTTTGAATAAATGCCTTATCCGATTGTGGGTCTTTGTCAAATTGAAAATGCAATTCATTTAATAATTCATTATACGTATATATCAAAGTGCATAGCGGACGCTCATCGCTGGTCAGAGAAGTAATAAAATCATGGATAAGGGGCGGCAGAGTCTTAATTATATGAGTAGCAGAAATTTGGCGGCAGAGAGTCATGTAAGTATTATAGGCAATCAAAAAGCCGGAGGCTCCGTTCTGAATAATTGTAATGTCCAAAAACTTATAGAAATTGTAACCCGAAAGTACGAATGCTTTCGGAATATCATTCCGGTAATTGTAATAAACAATATAACCTGACTGCATTAGGAAGTCGAACCCCGCAGAACCAGTGGGGTAAGGAATATGCTTCATTACTTCTTCTATCTTATCAAATGTTTCCGCAAGGTTTGTTTTAACTTTTATGCCATTGGGAAACATTTTCATACGCATGAGCAGCATATAAAATAAATGAATCTGTAAGCGGGTGTTAGTTAACTGTGCCTCTTTAAGATATTCCTGATAACCTGTCTCAATGAACTCCTCCATCTTCTCATAATTGTTGGTGAGACGGTAGCTTTTTAAGAATTCTCCCAGGTATAGAAGCGAATATTCGTGTTGCTCCAGCCTCTTTACATTTTCCAATCCTTTTTCAAGAACACTCTCCATTTGCGAAAACAAATTTTTCCCTTGACACAGGCTGCTATATTCCAGCCCGCAATTCATAAAAACGTACTCGTTGTTTTTACCATGATAATTACGTAAGCTTTCCAGCACTTCCTCATACAAATACGATTTTGCGGCGCTCAAATTACGCACCTCCATTTTCAACTTCTTCTTAAGTTTGCCCTCATCATACTTTCCCATGGTATTGATGGCTTCGAAAAGTTTCAGGTATTTTTTGCCTTCGCCTTTAGAAACAAACTTTTTGAAATATCCTTTTTCGGAGGGGGATAGGGACTTAATTAGTTCAAATAGGTCAGTGGCTCGTTTCATCCCAGTTAATTGAGATTTTGTTTGGACAGATTGTTCTTACTGACAGACAATGGCGGTATTTCTTTCTTCGTCTCTTTTATTTTTTCCAGATTCTCCTGCCCCTTTTTTTTTCTGGTTTCGAGGATGGTTTCGACCATACTGCTGCCGGTGATTTTGCTTTGCAGCCACTCGAAAAATGGAAACAGGCTAAGGATAGATCTTTCGCTCGGATTGTTGGTAAGGATCTCCAGCTTTGCATTTAGTTCGGTCAGCCTCCTTTTAAGTGAAATACTGCTGTTGTTTTTTACACAAGCTGTAAAGAATCCCAGAAGGACTGTTTCACCGGTCGTGAGTTTGTGGGTGGTAATTTCAGTAGTTGTTTTGGAAAGGAGGCGCCTGAGGTTTTCCCAATCTTCGGTATCAAAATAAACGAGCAACTGAATCAAAAGGGCTGTTTTGTAGTAAACGGGCTCCTGACCTCTTGTTTCGTTTTGAATTTCGCTCAAATAAAAAAGCGCCTTGCTGAACCGAGCGCGCATGAAATACAAATGTACGTATTGTAAGTGCAGCGAGTTTTTATGCCCTTTAGACAGATATTGAGAGGTACGTAGCCACTGTTCTATTTTCTCAACCAGCGCGTCATCACTCGTGGCAGGCCGGGTAATTTGAAAATACAGCGCATTCAGATACTCATTGCGGGCATATATAGAACGACATGATTCAGGCAACCCCGCCACCAACGAACTCTTGGCTTTCAGAGGTACTGCCTTTAATTCCTCATCAAGGCACAGGTTGCGGCACATTACCATATAATTATTATAAGCCAGGAAAGCATTGATTGGAGGGGATCCCGGCTCAGTATATTCATCTTCATAATTATGGCGGGCATAGATGAAAGCCCGCACAGGATCGTTAAGGTATTTATAATAATTAATAAGGGCGGAGGTAATTTTCCGGTCAATAAGCTTTATTCCGGTAGGATAGCTTAAATCTTTTATCAGTTGTTGGGCCTGTTTGAGTGTTTCGTGCACATTATTGTTTAGGTTTATGCCTGTTGGAAACTCGTGCAATTTGACAGTTAATATGCTAAGCAGGTTGGTCATCAGCTGCAGGCGGACAGTTTCTATATTTTCGAGTTGGGCGTCATAACCGGTATGAATAAATTCCTCGAGCTTTTCGTAGTCACCTGAAATGAGATATGCATTGCGCAATTGTGCCTCATAAATCAGCTGATATTCAGGGATGGTTTGCTTGGCCAGCTCGAGTCCCTTGCGCAAGACACCAGGCATTTGCGAAAAAAGTTTTCGGTCGTAAAGCCAACTTCCGTATTCAAGCCAGCGGTGAACGTTCCCGTATTCCACTGCATTTTTAGAATTACTGCGCAGTGTTTCCAGAATTGATTCATACAAATAATTTTTAGACGCACTGAAATTGCTCAGTTCTTTCCTGAATTTCTTTTTGAGTTTTTCCTCATCATACTTCTCCATTCCGTTGATGGCATCAAACAGCTTCAGATATTTCTTCCCATTTCCTTTAGCAACATATTTCTTGTAGTACCCTTTTTCTGAAGGCGTAAGGGAACGGATTAGCTGAAAAAGGTCCGCAGGGTTTTTCAAGATTTTTAGTTATTGATCATGCCAAATATAAAATCTTCACTTACAAATAGTAGTATTTAGACACCCTCCGGAATTTATCGTCTGCTACTTTAAAACCCGCATGGCTGTTGGGTTTGAGTCTTTAGTAGTAGTTGTCCAACACTGTAACTCAATTAAAAATCGCGTTGTCCAAACTGCCGCCCTTACACATCTTCGTTTTCAAAAAGGAAAAGATGAAGACGATTATTCCCTTCGACTCCTCCACACTTACCCCTCGCGAACATCAAGTGATAGGTCTGCTATGCGATGGGCTTAAATACAGGCAGGTAGGGTTGGAGCTAAATATAAGTGCCGAAACAGTGCGCAAGCATGCTGCCAACATTTATAAGAAACTTGGGGTAAAAAACAGAACGCAGGCGATGATCAAAGTTTATTTGGAGGTATGAGAGAAGATTAAAATCACCCTTTTGTGTGATTGTTAAAACAAATTAAAAGACAGATTTTGTAAAAGCTTTAATGATGATGAAAAACGAGCACCTGAAAAGCAAGCGAGTAAAGCGCGGACGACCAAAGACTTCTGATAGGGGAAAACTACTAAGCACTCGTGAAGAGGACATTCTAATAGAGCTGAAGGCAGGAAAAACCTATAGCCAAATAGCGGAAACGCATTTTATAAGCATGGACACTGTAAAGACACACGCGAAGAATATTTATAAAAAGCTGGAAGTAAACAACCGGACACAGGCCGTAAATAAATTTTTTGATCATAATCAAGGTAAATAATGGCATTTAGAAATCGAATTGTTCTAAAACAGTACACCCATATCCGACTAATTCCATAACTAAAAAAAGAACAGGCTTATGAAAAAGAAAAGACTCCTAACCATTTTTGCCTTGGCCATTTTCGCTCTACTCGGTGCCCAGCCGGGCACCAACGATGCCGCCTTCAATCCGGTAGATATTGGATATGGCAATGGCGATGGTGCCAGCAGCACGGTCAACACAAGTGCACTGCAAGCCGATGGCAAACTAATAATTGGCGGCAGCCTCATGACCTACAACGGTACCATCGCGACCCGCATAGCGCGCATCAACACCGATGGCACCCTCGATGCGACCTTCGTCAGCGGCACAGGATTCAACAACACCGTCAATATAGTGCGCCTTCAACCCGATGGTAAAATAGTTGTAGGTGGTGCGTTTACCGACTACAACGGCATTCCCGTTAGCCGCATCACACGCCTCAATAGCGATGGTACGGTCGATGCTACCTTCAACCCCGGCACCGGGGCCAGCAGTACCGTCAGCGCTATGGCCGTGCAGCCCGATGGTAAAATACTTATTGGCGGAAGCTTTACTCTATACAATGGTGTTTCGCGCAGCCGCATAGCGCGCCTCAATACCGATGGCTCAGTCGATGCCACCTTCGTGGTAGGCACCGGGGCCAACAGCACCATCAGCGCAATTGCCATCCAATCCGATGGGAAAATAATAATAGGCGGGAGCTTTACCACCTATAATGCCGTCACTGCCAACCGCATCGCACGCTTAACTGTAACAGGCACCCTTGACCCTACCTTTACCTCGGGCACAGGACCCAGCAGTACAGTAAGCGCTATTGCCATTCAAGCCGATGGCAAAATGATTATTGGTGGCTCCTTCAGCACCTACAACGGCACCACTGCCAGCCGCATAGCGCGTATAAACTCTAATGGCACTTTCGATGCTACCTTTTCTATTGGCTCAGGAACGTCAAGCACTGTCAACGTGATTACGCTGCAAGCCGATGGCAAAGTGCTCATAGGCGGAGCTTTCACCACCTACAACTTAAGTACTGCGAGTCGTATTGCCCGTATCAACACCAACGGAACTCTTGATCCCACGTTCGCCACAGGAACAGGTGCCAATAGCACAGTGAGCAACATCCTACTCCGAACCGATGGCTCCGTATATATCGGAGGTTCATTATCTTCTTACAATAACTTTACTGTGGGCCGCATTGCGCGCCTACAATCCAATGGCACCTTCGATAACACCTTTAATCCCAGCACCGGGGCAAACGCAGCTATTACGGCCAGCGTGGTGCAAGCCGATGGCAAAATTGTTATTGCAGGAACTTTTACTGCATACAATAATGTAACACGCACCCGCATTGTCCGCCTCAATACCGATGGCACTCTCGATGTTGCTTATAATACTTCGGTGGGGGCCAACAGCACCATCAGTGCTATGGCCATTCAAGCCGATGGCAAAGTTATTATCGGTGGTTCGTTTACCACTTTCAACGGCTCATCAGCCACCCGCATCGCCCGAATCAATACCGATGGCACATTCGATGCTACCTTCTCCATAGGCACAGGGCCCAGCAGCACAGTCAATGCTATTGCCATTCAAACTGATGGAAAAGTTCTTATCGGTGGTGCCTTTACCACCTACAACGGCACAAGTCGTTCGCGCATTGCCCGCCTCAACGTCAACGGAACCCTTGATGCAACATTCCTGCCCGGCACAGGAGCCAGTTCTACGGTTAGCACCATCTGCATTCAAACCGATGGTAGGATTATAATAGGAGGAAGCTTTACCAGCTATGGAGGCACATCCATTAATCGCCTCGCCCGCCTTAACTCAGCCGGTGGCCTCGACCCCTCCTTTGCAATAGGAACAGGGCCAAACAGTACCGTCAATGCCACTGTTATTCAAACCGATGGAAAAATTATTGTCGGTGGTGCTTTTACTTCTTATAATGGTAGCAGTCGTCCTTACGTTCTGCGCGTAAATACCGATGGTACGCTCGATGCCACCTTCAATACCGGAATAGGTGCCAGCAGCACCGTTAATTGTATCGTGCTTCAAGCCGATGGCAAGCCCATTATTGGCGGTTTGTTTATAACATATGATAATACAGGCAGAAATCGTATTGCGCGCCTCAATACCGATGGTACACTCAATACTACCTTCGACCCCGGTACAGGAGCTAACAATACAGTAAGTACCCTTTCGCTGCAAGCCGATGGCAAAGTGATTGCGGCAGGTTCCTTTACCGCTTACCGTGGTGTTGGCCGAAATAGAATTGTCCGCATAGAAGGCGGTGACGGCACCCAAACGGGCGCTACCTTTTATCGCGATGCCGATAATGATACTTATGGTGATGCCGATAATTCCGTTCACGCATCCAGCGCCCCGGCAGGTTATGTAACGGACAACACCGACTGCAACGACAGCCGTGCCGACATTCACCCCAATGCAAGCGAAACCTGCAATGGCTTGGACGATAACTGTGATGTGCTGATTGATGAAGATGACCCGCTTATCACCGGCCAGCCCACCTGGTATGCAGATGCAGATAATGATGGATTTGGTAACAACGCAGTTTCTGTCGTTAGCTGCGACCAGCCCACAGACTTTGTTTCAAATAATACCGACTGCAATGATGCAAACCCCGACATCCACCCCGGTGCAGAGCTTTGTAACGGCTTGGATGATAACTGTGACGGGCTTGTTGACAATGCCGACCCTGCCATCACTGGTCAGCCAACTTGGTATGCCGATACAGATTTAGACGGTTTTGGCGACCTTGGAAATTTTGTTCTCTCCTGCATTCAACCGGTAGGATACATTACCAACAATACCGATTGCGATGACAACAACATAAACATCCATGCAAGCGTTCAGTATTTCATCGATGCCGACCACGATGGCTATGGCTCAACTAATACTGCCATGGTTTGCTCGCTTACTCCTACGCCCGGCTACTCCACCAACAACACCGACTGCAACGATAATAATGCGACAATTCACCCCGGTGCAACCGAAAGCTGCAATGGTCATGATGATAACTGCAACGGCTTATCGGATAATGCCGACCCTGCGGTAACAGGTCAGCAAATCTGGTATGAGGATGCAGATAATGATAGCTATGGAAAAACATCGGTTACGCAGCTAAGCTGTACTCAGCCGTCAGGTTATGTTTTATTGAATAACGATTGCAACGATGCCGATAATCAGATTCATCCAGGCAAACCTGAAACCTGCGATGGCACGGATAACAACTGCAACAACCAAACCGATGAAGGAGTTTTAATTACCTTTTATGCAGATAACGACCATGATGGCTTTGGTGATATTGCATCACCAGTGTTGGCTTGCTTTCAACCCGCAGACCATGTTATCAATAACACCGACTGCGATGACAACAACATTAATATCCATGCACGTGTATCATACTTCATTGACGCAGATCTTGATGACTTTGGCTCTAATACAACCGCTCTGGTGTGTTCACTCACACCGCCAAACGGTTATTCAACCAACAATACTGATTGCAACGATAATAACAGCAGTGGGCATACTCCTTCCGGGTTTGTTTTTTCGGGTAGTGCCAATTTTGCTACTTCAGTCGTTTACCCCACTGTTGGCGAACAAGCAAGTACTTACAGTTTTGAAATAACATATACCGATGCAGATGGCAACTTGCCTCAACCCGGTTATCCACGCCTTATCCTCGACTACGAAGGCAACGTCAATTTCAACGGTGGCAACGACCAAACCATTATCATGTTTCCGGTTGATGTAAACGATTTGGATGTTACTAATGGTAAAAAATATTCGGCTCAAGTACTGGAGTTGCCTGTAGGTAGCAACTGGACTGCTAACTTTTTAGCCATCGATGAAGGAGGCTGTCAGACATTACAGTCTTTCGCAGGTCCTGATGTAATAGAAGCTCCTAACGTTGCTGTCTTTGCCAACGACATTGTTTTTAGCAGCAATAACCCCAACCCCGGAAGTACTATTACAGTTACCACTACTATTCACAACACATCTTCTCAACCCGTAACAAGTTTCGCGGTTCAACTCATCAACCATTATGACTTGCAAATAACCTATCCAGAAATTGCTATTCAGGATATTCCTGCCAATGGCACGAAAGTTATCAGCTGGCAAATACAAACGCCATCCATACCAGCATGGGTTCCCATGCAAGTTGTGATAGACTATACCGATGATATTATTGAAAGCAATGAATTGGATAACCAGGCCATACGTCCCTATGTAAATGGCAACTTTGCAGTTCCCGGTTCGATAGCTGTAACTGCCAGCGCAAGTCCTGCTTCGTTTGAAACCGGCAGCAGCGAAGCAATGTACATTTGCGGTACTGCAAATTATTCCGGCACTGCAGTGCCTTTACAGGACCCGAGTGTGGCGGGTGCTACAGTTAATGTTCAAATATTGCAAACAGGAGAAACCTTTACAGGCTTTACCGATTCACGTGGCAATTACTGCATATCCTTCCCTCGTCCCGGTACGGTTATGGGCTATACAGTCATTGTCAGCATCACTGACTTTACTGTTTCGGGTCAATCCAATGCTTCATTTACTGTGCTTCCTTCTTCTGATGGTCCCGATCTCACAACATGTGTCAGCTTAAGTGCATCCGAAATATTTATGGGTGAATCCGTTTCAGGTACTGTTACGGTTACAAACATCGGAGGTGTAACAGCAGGGGCTTCGATACTCAATGTAACCGTAAACAACGGACAGCCTTCTCCCGGACAATTTAATACTCCATCCCTCGCGCCTGGGCAATCTGAAACCATATCTTTCGGACCTATTACTTTTCCTAATCCGGGAAGTTACCAGGTTCTTGCACGTGCTGACCTTACACATCTTGTAGTTGAGAAGAATGAAAACAATAATACCAACAGAGCAGTTGGTTGCTCCGGTGGTGTTTACGTTTGTCATGTCCTTACTGACCTTACTGCCAGTTATCCTCCTCCCTGCCTGGGATGTACAGCTCCAACCACCATTTTCCGGTGTAATAGCATCACTTTTGCTGCAAACAATCCCAGTTGCATTCCGGTAAATACCCCGTTCATTGTAAAAACTGAAATATTCCAGAATTCTATCCTTATCAATTCTCAGCAGCAAACAGTTACCACGGGTGTTGCCAGAAAAACAAACCACGATGGCTCTGTATATGCAACTTTCTCTAATCTATTTCCTGTAGCAGGTGTCTACGAAGTTGTATTTTCTGTTGATGCCGGTGGCTCAATTGATGAAAGCGATAAAGCCAATAATTCTTTCTCAGCAACATTTACGGTAAACGATTGCAAACCTGATTTACGCCTTTCAAGTTGCAATTTTGAGATATCTCCTGTTGACCCTGTTTACCCGGGTAATATTTCTGTTACAACGCAACTCAGTAACTCAGGCAACGCCACTGCTCTTGCACCTTTTGTTGTAGACTTTGAACTAAATGGCAACCATTATCCCGTAACTGTTAATTCCAATATTGATGGAGGAAGTTCAGTTCAAATAACCGGCACACTTCCTACACCTGCACCCGGCTGTAATATACTATCAGCTTCCGTTGATTATATCAATACCATTATAGAACAAGATGAAAGCAATAACCATTATCAATTCCCGCTAGATTGGGACTTCCGCTTTGTAATTCCACCTTCAGGTGGTTTCTGGTCAGGTTATGCAAGTTTAGGGAAACCAAATACTTTTTCCATAGCAATTGGAAACGATGCTAACTACACAGCCTCGCAATTGCAAACCAAGTTTGAAGTAAGCGGTCCGGGTATTTCGGGATGGCTCAACCTTGGAACAGTGACGAACGTAAATGTGGGACATTCCTGCACTGGTGGTGGCGTAGCAACGGCTACACTTCCTGTGCCCTTTGTCTTTACTACCCCGGGGACTTATCTGGTGCGAATGACAACGGATATAAATAATGCGTATACAGAGTGTAATGAGAATAATAATTCATTAACCGTTAGTGTAACTGCTATAAACATTCCAGACTACCGGATACTATCACAGCATATTGCTCCTTCTACGATAAAGCCGAATATCAATGAGCCCGTTACACTAAGTATTTCTTACGAAAATCTTGGAGCATCAAATACTACCGACTCGCTCAACCTGCTTGTTATGGTAGATGAAATTCTGCTTCAGAAAAAAAGAGTAAAAGGATTGGTGAATGGTGCTTTGAATACAGTTCAGCTTACACCTACATGGTCTTCACCTTTAGCAGGGCTTCATGTTATCAGGGCAATTACTGATTCCGATAACCAAATTGCTGAATCGGATGAGTCAAATAATGCAGCAACACGCAGTATTAATGTTTGCGACAACAGTATCCAGGTAGCTCTTCCGGACTTCTCGTTCATCCAAAACGGCGCATTGCTGAGTTTTCAAGATCTCTCAACAGACGCAGATAGCTACCTATGGGATTTTGGTGATAACACATCGAGCACTCAAGTAAATCCCGTGAAGACATATTCTTCTCCGGGTGTATACGAACTGAAGTTAAGCGTTGGTAATCCATGTGGGACTATATTTAAAAAGGATACGGTGGTAGTGCCTGGTATTGCTCACATAAAGGGAACCAAAGGAAGCGATAGTGCTGTTGTGTCAGTAATAATTTCAGGAGTCGGCTTTGTTCCTGGCTCTACGGTTAAACTGGTCAATTCTGCATTCGCTGATATATCGGGACAAAACGTTGAGATAGTCGATAGCCGGACCATATTGTGCAGGTTCAACTTGTTTGCACAACCTGTAGGATTCAGAGATGTAGCAGTTCGATTGTCTGATGCAACTACCTACATATTGAAAAACGGATATGAAATTGTTACTGCTCAGCCATACCGCTTCAATGTGTCAATTACAGGTCGAAAGAGAGGTCGTAGAAACGAATACATACCAACACCTATCAACATTGTCAATAATGGTTTGGGAGATGGAGCTGGCTTAATATATATAGCTATGCAAAGCGAATTGGTAGGTCGCGATTATCGAAATCTATCCTTAATTGGAAGAAGGCAATCTTTAATAATGGATTCAGCCCATAACTACCTGGTGCAGCACGGGCTTGATACATCCATCCTTAAGTACGAGTTCTTTGATGCCTATCATAATAATGCACCTTTTGCGGCATTCATACTTCCAGACCTGCCTGCCTCATCGCAGTATATCACCAATCTTTTTCAAATAAGCTCGTTTGACGGTCGTTCGCAACAAGCAGCCAGAGTTATCCCATTGCTTAATTCGGAGGCTCTTAATGGAAACTTATCTGCAGGTGATGGAGATTGCTTCATGAGTGAATTTGTGCGAAATGCAGTGGCAAAAACCTTTTCGATAAACATCGATAAAACAGCATGGACTGCATGCTTTACACCTCGGTATAACAATTTTATAAGCGAAGTGCTCCAAAAAGCTAATTCCAACCAAAGACATGCGTTACTATCCATGCCATCCTGTTTGATTTACATGATGACTTCGATGGCTTCGGGTGGCTGTATCACCGGATTGCCTTCTACTTTAACAAACGAACAATTGAAATCTGTTGTTGCCAAAACCGTATCGAATCTAATGTTGTTTGATGATACTGAGTCTGTCGAATTGGATTGTCATAATTAATAACCATCAAATCGAAATATTATGAAAAAGTTTATAAATCTGATTTTCGTAGTTGTTTTTATATGTGTTTGCCATTTCTCAAATGCCCAATTTAGTTTCACAGATCTTGGTCCTCCGGGTGGCGGCTCCGGAGGCGGAGCAGGAGGAGCGGCAGGAGCAGCAGGAGAATGTGAGGGCAATGAATTTTGCCAGGAGGTAAATGCTGCAAATGCTGCTTGTGATGGTCTTAGTGGTTTTATAGGAAATGTTAATAATGTTGGTAGCTACTTCAATGTTCCTATTGACATTCCAACCGGAAGAGGAGGTACTGATTTTTGTACTATGACCTCAATAGGTAACGGTGTAGTGCGTGCAATGTGCGATCCTGCATGGTGTGGAAGTATGGATCCTAACGAAAAAGTGGGATTGGGAAATAATAGCGATAATGTTCATACCGCTTATTTTTCTCTTCCGTATTCTATTCACTTTGAAAATCTTGCTTCTGCCGCTGCTCCTGCAGCACGAGTGTGGGTTACCGACACCTTAGATGCCGGTAAGCTTGATTTCTCTACTTTCCGATTCGGGCAGGTGCAGATAGGAACTGATATAATGGAACAATTTGCCGGAAATCCTCTCGAAAATTTTGCTATAGTTAATTTACGTCAATCACGGGGAATTGATTTGAAAATAGAAACAAAGTTCGATCCCACCACCGGTATCATTAAATGGTATTTCGCTTCGCTTGACCCTACAACATATGATGTTGTTGAAGATCCGGCACGAGGATTTTTACCGCCTAACACGAACGGAGTTGAAGGAGCGGGCAGTGTAACCTTCTTTGTTGATAGAAAAAAACTTGCCAGCGGAACGGAAATTCGCAATCGGGCAACTATAACGTTTGATTATAACGAACCTATCAGAACTACCGAATGGCTTGTCGTTGTTGACACTACTCGTCCCGAGAGTAATGTTGCTTCCTTGCCTCCTCGTTCACCTTCTTCTTTCGATTTAATGTGGAGTGGCAATGATGCTCATTCAGGAGTTTCTTATTATAATATCTATGTGTCGGAAAATGATGGACCCTATGTTTTGGCGCTTCGAAAAACTTTTGGAACTACAGCTGTATTCAACGGCACTCACGGAAAGAAATATGAGTTTCTGTCATTAGCAACAGATCGGGCAGGTAATCGCGAATTATTGCCACTAAATTTTTTGGATGAACCCGATGCCGTTACAGTCATTGATGCATGTATAAATAATTCTCCGGAAGTTATTCTGGCACATGAAGTAAATTGCCTTTACGGAGGACATGCATCTGTTGATATTGATATCCGCAAAGGCACTCAGCCATTTTCTTTTGCGTGGTCTAGTCTGGAAACAACACAGAATATTTCTGTATCCACTGCTGGATTCTTTGAGGTTACGGTAACTGATGTAAACAACTGCACCGGTTCAGTAAACTGTAACATAGCAAATCCTTCTTCCTGGTATGAGGATTTTGATACCGATGGATTTGGAAACGTTACAAACGTAGTGCAGGATTGTGCTCAACCTGATGGTTACGTTGCTGATAACACCGACTGCAACGATGATGATATAACTGTTCACGAACCTCAACAATACTTTGTGGATGCTGATCATGATGGTTACGGTTCTACAACAACTGAAATGGTGTGTTCATCGATTGCTGCTGTAGGTTATTCAACTAACAACACCGACTGCAACGATGATGATATAACTGTTCACGAACCTCAACAATACTTTGTGGATGCTGATCATGATGGTTACGGTTCTACAACAACTGAAATGGTGTGTTCATCGATTGCTGCTGTAGGTTATTCAACTAACAACACCGACTGCAACGATGCTGATATAACTGTTCACGAACCTCAACAATATTTTGTGGATGCTGATCATGATGGTTATGGTTCTACAACAACTGAGATGGTGTGTTCATCGGTTGCTGCTGTAGGCTATTCAACTAACAACACCGACTGCAACGATGGTGATATAACTGTTCACGAACCTCAACAATACTTTGTGGATGCTGATCATGATGGTTACGGTTCTACAACAACTGAAATGGTGTGTTCATCGATTGCTGCTGTAGGTTATTCAACTAACAACACCGACTGCAACGATGCTGATATAACTGTTCACGAACCTCAACAATATTTTGTGGATGCTGATCATGATGGTTATGGTTCTACAACAACTGAGATGGTGTGTTCATCGGTTGCTGCTGTAGGCTATTCAACTAACAACACCGACTGCAACGATGGTGATATAACTGTTCACGAACCTCAACAATACTTTGTGGATGCTGATCATGATGGTTACGGTTCTACAACAACTGAAATGGTGTGTTCATCGATTGCTGCTGTAGGTTATTCAACTAACAACACCGACTGCAACGATGATGATATAACTGTTCACGAACCTCAACAATACTTTGTGGATGCTGATCATGATGGCTACGGTTCTACTACAACTGAAATGGTGTGTTCATCGATTGTTACTGAAGGTTATTCAACTAACAACACTGATTGCAACGATGTTGATGTAACCGTTCACGAACCACAGCAATATTATGTGGATGGTGATCGCGATGGTTATGGTTCAACCGTAAAAGCATTTTTATGTTCTTCTGTTGCCCCTATCGGGTACTCTACAAACAACCTCGACTGCAATGATAATGGTGTGGCAGGAGGAGCCGGGGTTCACCCCGGAGCTATAGAAATTTGTAATACAAGAGATGATAATTGTAACGGGGTTATTGACGAAGGTGTTACCACTACTTTCTATCGCGATGCCGATGGTGATGGATTTGGAAATACCGCTATTACAATTCAAGCGTGTACTTCCCCACCGGGTTATATAAACAACAATGCCGACTGTAACGATGTAAATGCAAGCATAAAACCCAACGCGGTTGAAATTTGCAATGGCTTAGATGATAACTGCAACGGAGCAACAGACGAAGGTGTTACCACTACTTTCTATCGCGATGCCGATGGTGATGGATTTGGAAATACCGCTATTACAATTCAAGCGTGTACTGCCCCACCGGGTTATGTAAACAACAATGCCGACTGTAACGATGTAGATGCAAGCATAAAACCCAGCGCGGTTGAAATTTGCAATGGTTCAGATGATAACTGCAACGGAGCAACAGACGAAGGTGTTACTACAACTTTCTACTTCGATGCTGATGGTGACGGATTTGGAAACGCAGCCATTACAATTCAGGCGTGTAGCGCATCACCCGGATATGTAAGCAACAATACCGATTGCAACGATGCCAGTGCATCTGTTCGTCCCGGTGGCACTGAAGTGTGCGGCAATAGTACCGATGATAACTGCAATGGTACAGTTAATGAAGGATGTGGCACTGGATGTACTATGACGGTGAATGCCGGAATTGACGAACAAACTTACTACGGTTATAATGCCGATCAGAGTGTGACCCACACCGCCATTGTGAATGGTGGCACTGCGCCTTTCAGCTATACATGGTCGTTAAGCAGAAAACTGATATGTAATCAAGTGAATACGGCCGGTGACGAGTTATTTACCAACGGAACCTGTTCGGCTAATATTTGTCCTGCATCTGATACCTCCACTACTGCCGCACCCACCTGCTTTGGAAGCGCATCTATTAGCGTGACTTTAATGAAAGATGCAGATATATGTGTGCGAATCACCGATGCGGCTGGTTGCGTAGCAAACGATTGTTTCCATATCATTTCTGAAGACGCCCGTTGTTTTGCGGGTAATTCAGGGAATTCAAAGGTAAACGTTTGCCATGGTACGGGTAGCGCAAGTAATCCTTGGGTGCAATTGTGCATTGCTCAAACAGCAGTAGCTGCACATCTTGCTAACAACCCGGGAGATTATCCGGGTAAATGCGTTAAGAATTCGGCAAAAGCGGAGGTGGAAACATCAGAGACCATCAGCGAGACTGTTCGAGCTTATCCGAATCCATTCAATGATAAACTCAATATTGAATTTACCCTCCGGAAGGACTCAAAAGTGAATCTCGAAATCTTCAACATGGCAGGTCAGAAATTAGCGGAAGTGTTTAGTGGTGATCTAAAAGCAAATGAAAAACAGAAATTTGAATACTTACCGGCAGCCAGCTGTGGTTGTTTGGTGATTTACCGCCTGCAAACAGAGTATGGGGCCTACTATGGCAGGGCCATGATGCTTTCTGCCGGCTCAGACTAATGCGGATGAACACGTAAGCTAAGAAGAGGTGCGGCTTAGTAGCGGCACCTTTTTTTGTAAAAGCCCCCGTACATCCTCACGATGACCCGTTTGAGCATTCTCCTAATCCAAAGAAATTCAGGGACAAAACAAGTGGCCCGAGAATTTTGATGCGGATAATGAAGCGATCTGAATGTTCGTTATTGAAAATAGTCCACAGAGGTAGTGCTCCTGTTGGTCCTTTTCATAACCCCTTCTCTCCTACCCTATTACACTTAGCCAAATCAGGTGGGTAAAAGCAGGGGTAAAATATCCTTAATTCTCACATTTGAAGGTTTAATCTGAGTGACAACCCTCACAACTGTTTGATCAAACAGACATAAGATCGTCTGAAAAAACATGCGTTTTATACTAAGCCCTTCATTATCCACAAGCCTGTTGGTAAACTCTTTATTTTAAAAAGGTAATGTAAAAAGTAACAATATACTGTATTAAAAGAAACAATGAACTGTTGCTTTTGCCAATAGTTCATTATTGCCTGGCACATTTTAAGATTCTGCAGAAAAAAAATATTTCTGGCATGGCAGGATATGTGCGCAAATCCTGGCATGGAAAAAATATTAGCCGCTATAGAATTTTACCTACAGCAATTCAAAACAGAAGTGGTCTCAGACATCATTAAGGCCATTTCCCAAGCCCTCCCGGTAAGCAAAATCCCGGATGATGAAATTACCTGGCTTTCCCCCGAACAAACCCGCAACCTCATCGGCCTGAAATCCCGCAACAGCATGAAGAAATTACGCGAGAGCGGCAAAGTTCACTATGCAAAAATCGGCCGGGAGTTCAGGTATGAGCGAAAAAGCCTTTTGAATTATATCCGGGAAAAGTCAACCATGCGCTATAGCATTACCAGGAATCTGAAAAGCAACAGCCCTTTAAGGAAGGCTAAATGATTATGAAACCATCCGAAATGCAACGCTATAACGACTAAATACCTATTCGTCACGCTATTGGACCGTTATTATAGCGTTCCCTTAATATGTATCGATCAAAGTTATAAAACGAAAAACATCTATGCCCCGAAAACACAGAGAAGATTGGCCTGCCCGATTTCACACTTTTGAGATTATTTGTACGGATTGCGGAACTGCTTGTTCAGCGAATAAGACCACAGCCAGGTATTGCAGCGATACTTGCCGGGTCCATGCCTACAAAAAAAGGAAGAAATTAGCCCAAATGGATACGAAGGATTTCATTGCGGAAGGAAAGGATGATTCTTATAACTCTCTTACAGTGAAAAGACACCTCAAGGGCTATGTTGAAATTCAAATCCATGAACCTCCTCAAAAGCCACTGGAGCAGGCTCCCCTTTCGACTCGGCCTCAGGTAAATGAAAAAGAGGAGATTTTTTATGCCATGGTCAATAAAGAAGGAAGGATCGTATCCGAAATATATTCGACCCTCAGACCTCTAAAAGGCAAAGGTAAGGTAAAGGTTTGGTTTGGCGGCAGTCTTGTTGAGGTTGCTATTGAGAATTTAGAAGAACATTTCCGATGGGCACATAAAAGACAGAAATTCAGAGAAATTTATGAACAAGGACTACTTTCCGGCCAAGGTGATTTATACTGATTGTAAGATTTGAAGTATCGCGCAAATTAAAATATGAACGAGCAATCGCTTATCAGTTGCGGACCGGACGGGACTCGAACCCGCGATTCAATTCAGCAAGGCATAAATCTACAAAGCAACATTATTAAAAATCCAAAACTGCTTCTAAGGCATCATCCACGTCCTTATGAATAAAATTAGCCTGGTATCCCATAGTAGTGGAGATATGCGAATGCCTATAAAGTTTCTGTAACATCTGAGGACTAATTTTATCTCCTGTAATATTGCCAAATGTATGTCGAGAGATGTGATTTGTAAGCGGTTTCGTGATTTTGATCTCCTTTGCTAATTCTTTAAGAAGCTTATCGAATTTACCGGTTACCCTTACTATATTCCTATACATATTTTCCTCGTCTTCATAATCAGCATTTCTCATATCAGGAAATACAAATCCATTATTTAAACTCTCTTCAGCCTTATATTTTTCAAGAATTGCTGCTGCCTTATCCGGAAGTTTAAGCGATACCACTTTTTTATTCTTTCCCATTTTATAATTCAAGCGGTGATCGGAGAAATCATTCCATTTAAGTCGGAGTACATCGGATATCCGCATTCCCGCCAAGTAGAATGAGAACAGCCAGACATTCCGCACATGGTCTAATTCCGAAAGATGGGATAGATCCGCATATTCCAGTTGATGAACTTCATCTTCATTGAGACCAATCTTTATACTCTCAGGATACTTAATTCGAAAACCATGTTTGCCAAATGGATAATCATGCAGAGATGCAATTTTTTCTTTGATCGCCAAATTATATATGGTTCGAATCACCACCATGTGGTTCATGACAGTTCGCTCACCGCACTTTTGCTTATTCTTTAAATATGCTGAAAAATTTTTCAGTAAAGCCACATCTATTTTTTTAAATTGAATATCCCGGTTACTTAAAAACTCTTTGAAATGTTTTACTCTTGGTTTTTCAGCTGATAATCGGGTGAACTTTTTATTCAGATATAACCCTTTCAGATATTCTTCAGCCATAACAAAAAAACCATCTCTCTCCTTCTTTTGATGTCTCCGTTGAATGGAATCAAGAATATCCGTTTCTGCATATAATCTGACTTCCAATACAAGTTTATCGACCTCTGTTCTCCTTTTTAAAATTAAGCTATTGATATAATCAAAATTCGGATTGCTCCGCTTTACCTTTTGCATATCCTCATCCCAATCCTTTTCCAAAACCGCATGACCCAGCGAAATATATTTGTTCTTTATCCCCTCTGATATCCGGACAGCAATTGGAATCGTATTATCAATTTTCTTTTTTGATTTTCTGAGGACAGCTGTTACTGTTGCCATAAATTATTATTTTTTGGTATCTTACTTTTACCCATTGACCATTTACTTTTACCCATCCTGGCGGTTTTTTTTCGTAAGAAATTCAATGGGTAAAAGCAGGGGTAAAAGTAAGTAAGGTTTTTGAAATTACCATAGGTAAATATCCCAAATGCGTATCAAGCTGATAATCAAATAAATGACCTGTAATCATACGTTATTTTGAGTAATAAAATGGGCGCAAAAACAGGACTTAAAATCCTGTTCACCTAAAAGTGAGTGCGGGTTCGATTCCCGCCCGCGGTACAAGACCCAGTGTGGGGTAGTCTTTTGAAAGCATTTAATTTTGCTTTACCAAGCAAGTTTGCTAAAACATTTTGTGGGTTCAGCCCCTTTTATGACCTTCCTTGATGCCGGCATTATTAAACCTGTTTCTAAGATTATTAGGGATTAACAGAATCAGTCTGAACCATTAAAATTATTTCAGGGAAACTGTATTTGCTCCAATATCTCCAACTTTCTACTTGCTGGTTATCCCATTAACTTCGTTTTGAGGTTCAGAATAAACTGTGGCAAGCCAAAGATTACCGATTGCGCAATAATATGTGATGGGATAAATCCCCGGAGATTTCGGAATACTTGCCCCTTTTTAACAAATAAAAGAAATATTGAAATATCATTTATTTAATCAAATGAATTTAGTTTATTTCACTAGCGCTATTTTAGTTAAGGACACAGACTAACATGCAAGCTTTACAAGCAAAGGCTTGTTTTTACTTTTAGGATATTGTTTTTTGTTGCTATGGATAAATGCTAAGCCTTAGAGTAGTTTAAGGTAATAATCAATCAAACCCCCTGTAATTATTAATCGGGGGACTATTGGTTGTTTGGGGATGTATAATCGATTTGGACCAATTCATATCCGTTGTATTTTTCAAATTTATAATCAGCGTATGGCAAATATTTCCGCTTCCCGGAATTCTTTTGACCACCTCAGGGCTTGTAAACGATTCACCTCGTTTCGTTCCGATACAGCCTTTCTGCTACCTCGTTATTTCCCCCGCTCCGTGCGGTTTCATTTTTTAATTGTTACAAAAACCATTTTATGAATACCAATTTGCCCAAGCCACAGTTGTCCTTAATTGCTGCAAGCACCAAAGGATTCTTTGCATTTCTCCTTGCATTTTTAATGCTCCAGACAACTCTGTTTGCGCAGGTAGCGGGAGATTTTCGATCGGCCAACACCGGAAACTGGAGCGCCAGCACCAGTTGGGAACGCTACACTGGTACCATTTGGGAAGCATCGGGTGTCGGAGCTAACAATCCGGGGCAAACACCTACCGCAACCAGTTCGGTTTGGATTCAGATAGGGCATGTTATTTCGCTCACCGCAGACGCAAGCTGTTTGGATTTACACCTGAACAACACTGCTCTTAATCGTCTTAATTTAAACGTTAGCAAGCTTGCTGTTTTTGGAAAATTAAGAGCATACTCTGCGGCTGTCGGAACGATACCGGGAGCGGATGGAGTTCCACCCGCAAACACTAACTGGATTACTTCTACTTCCGGAAAAATTTCGGTTGAAGGAAACACCCGTAACCTTACGGTGGCGGCACAATGGAGTGGTGCAAACGGAGCAGCCACCTTTGCGTCAGGCAATAGTTTTGATATTGAAATAAATCTGAATGCCGGGCAAACGGCCACGTGCAATACCGACATCAGGATGAGAAATATTACGGTGAACACAGGTTCACTTACAATGGCCGGTGCAAATAATATTTATGTGGACCAGGGAGCCGCAAACGTTGGAGCATTTTCAATTGCAAGCACAGGAACAGTAAACCTGGGTACCGGAACTATTCAAAGAACGGTCACACAAAGTACTACTAACCATTTTGCCACTTTCACTTCGAACGGAACTTTAAATTTTACCGCTGCAACTACTGCTAACGTGTTAGCCGCAGGAACGGTCACCTTTAATGGCACTGTCGGTTACACCGCAGCGGGCGCTCAAACTTTTGTTACACGCGGAGCTACAAATACTGCTGCAGCGCTTGCAAATACTTACAACGATGTGGTGATTTCCGGCAGCGGAATTAAAACAATTGGATTGTCTACCTCCATAAATGGAAACCTGACAATCTCAGCAGGTACCTTGGCCGATGCCGCAACTTTTCTTCTCACAGGACCGGGAGCAGGTACAGGAAAAGTATTGGATATGAGTGCAGCGACAGCTACAGCTATTACTCTCGTTAATACTTCTGCAGACCCTTTCCCTCTTTTTCAGACTTACAACATGCACTCCACCTTGAGTACGGTAAACTATAATTCAGGCGTATCTCAAAATATCAGAGGAGGATTGAGTTACGGAAACCTTGCCATTGGTGGCGCTAACGCAAAAGTTGCCGATGGCAACTTAACGGTTAAGGGTACGCTCACCATCACAAACGGTGCCCTAACAGATGCAAATAAAACTATAACTGTAAATGGGGCCATAGTGAATAATGCAGGATATACCGGCTCAGGAAAAATTCTTCTTTCGGGTGGAAGTGCCGTACATGCTTTAACCGGTGCGGGGGCGTACACCAATTTAGAATTAAGTGATGTGAATGGTGCAAGCGCTAATGCGAGCTTTGCTATAAGTGGTGCGCTTACTCTTACATCAGGAACTTTTGCAATTGGTGCGGGTTTTACAACTACTTTAAACGGAACCATGCCTACCGGAGGTTCCGGTTTGTTAGGAGGTTCTCTCACTTCCGATTTAGCAATTGGTGGTACGGGCAGCCTGCTGAATACACTTAACTTTGACCAAACAGGAACATTTCCAAATTTAAGAACAGTAACAATTACCAGGGCTACATCCGGAGTTGTTTCTTTAGGTAGTAACTTAACTATTCAGGGAACCCTTACGCTGAATGCTGCAGGTTTAAATTTCAATATCGGTGCAAACCTTTTAACCTTTAATGGTCAGGTAACTCCACTTACAATTACCGCGGGAACTTTTAACGGTGGCGCATCTTCTGACCTATCATTTACCGGGGCAAATAGCGTAACTGCTTTCCCGTTGGTAACAGGCGGTGTCCGCGATTTGACCATAAACCGCCCGGCACTTTCGGTTACTTTGGCAACTACAGCTCCGCTTACCATACTCCGTAATTTGACAATAACTGCCGGAACATTTGCCGATGGAACAGCCTTGATTACCGGACCGGGAGCAGGAGCCGGTGTTTTTAGTATGAACACCGCTAACACGGCTGCATTTACAATGACCAATATTTCAGCTAATCCTTTCCCCGTTTTCCAGACATATGATTTTCATCCTACTGCAAGTACGGTGAATTATAACGGAGCTAATACTACCAATGTCCAAAACATATCAGCACTTCCGCAATACGGAAACCTGACCACCGCAAATGGCGTAGTTGGTTTTCAAAAGCTATTTACCGGTACTACTTTGGTTAAAGGAACACTTACCACTACATCGGGGTTTGTTTCGTACGAAACATTTACCGTTACCGTAAATGGTAATCTTTCAAATGCAGGTACCCACAACGCTGCTGCCTCAGGAAAAATATTGTTGTCCGGAGGAACGGCTCAACATCAAATGGGAGGTACCGGTGGCTACGGAAATATTGAGTTGAACGATAACCAAGGGGTTTTAACTACTGCGAACGTAGTAGTTAATGGAAATCTGGCACTTACAACAGGAACATTTACCAATGGTAATTTTACCTTCACTCAACCTTTTGGGAAGACCACTACTGTAAACAGCACATTTACTAAAAACGCAGGGGCAGGCCTTGTTACCGTTGGAGAATTAGTAATTAACTCTTCAGGAACATTCAGCATGCCTACCAATGCTCCTGTTACCATCAATGGAAACCTGACCAATACCGGAGCTCTTGCAGCGGGAACAGGAACTTATACTTTCTCAAACTCAGGAACCATCACCAGTTCGTCTGCTTTGGCTTTCACTGCCGTGGTCAATAACGGGGTGTATATCAACAACGCAACCATTAATGTTTCGGGGGCTTTTACCATTAATACCGGGGCTTTTACCTTCACAAATAACAGTAACCTGGCTATTGCCGGAACTGTAACGGTTAATGCTTCCGGTGGAACACTAACTAATAATGGTGCACTGAATTTTTCGGGTGCAGCTGCAGTTGGCGGAGGAGGAACAATAAGCAATAACAATGGTGGAACTTTTCAATTGGCTTCTGCATCGGTTGGTCCTGCGTTAAACGCTGGAACGGCAACCAATTTAGTTAAGTATTACGGTTCTACATCAGCGCAAACTGTGCGCGCAGCTACTTATTATAATCTTGAAATTGACAAAGCCCTGCAAACCGCAAACGGCTCAGCCGGAATTACAGTGAATAACGACTTTACTGTCACAAATGGTACGTTCGCTGATGCCGGTAATTCTGTTACAGGAAATGGAACGGGAACCTTTACAGTATCTGCAGGCGCGATTTATACTACTACCCGGATTGCGACTCCATGGCTTCCGACCCTTTATACTGCATTAAAGATTGTTTTAGATCCTACCAGTACAATCAACTACAATGGAGGAACAACGCATAATATCGTGAATAACCCCAACGGAACTGCAATCTTAACATCCTATGGGCATTTAGGTTTTGCAGGCGCTGTAATAAAAACCGTTAGCGGCACTAATATTTCCTGTAATAACCTTACAATAAGTGCCGGCACGCTTGCTGATGGTGGAAATATTATCACCGTTAAAGGTACCCTTACTAATGATGCGCTACACTCCGGAACAGGCAAAATACTCATGCAGGGAACTGACCCGCAAATCATAACCACCACGGCAGCCGCTACACGCACGTTTGGCAATATAGAGATAGATAATGCATCGGGCGTTACCTTAGGCGGGGCGTTAGCTACTTTCATTTACAACATTAACACGGGCAATACGCTAACACTTACGAACGGAAACTTAAACGTGGGCAATGCAACTCTCTTGCTGACAGGTAATATATTGGCAGGAACGCCTGCGCTGCTGGCCACCACAAGCACATCGAATCTTTCCTATGCAGGCACGGCAGCGGGTCATATCCTTCCTTCATCTGTTACGAGTCTGCAACACCTTACGCTCAATAATGCCAATGGAGTGGGGCTGAGCAGCAGCATTACCATGAGCGCAGCCGGAGTGCTGACGCTAACCAACGGCAGGCTGAATCTCGGTGCTTTTGACCTTACGCTGTTGAACCCTGCGGTAGCAGCTATTGTAGGAGGTTCATCCACCACTATTATGGTGCAGGCCGATGGAGCAGGCCAATTAAAGAGGAACGTGGCTACAGGCTCTTACGTATTCCCGGTAGGCGACAATTCGGGCGGGGTAAGTGTAAGCAATAACAACGGGCTTGATTACTCACCCGTAACACTGAACTTTACGGCTAACTCAGCCAACCGGATTATAGGAGTGAGAGTGACCGATGACAGGCATCCGAGCGATCCCTCCACGACTGATTACATCAGCCGCTACTGGTCGTTTACGGAGGGATTGGGAACAGGAACTTATACTTACACCGGCACCTTCACTTATTCTGCTACCCTGCCCTCTGACCTGGTGGGAACTTATGCCAATGTAAAACCAAACAGCTGGGATACGGATAATTTCTTCTGGACCCAGTTTACCAATACCGGGGCTGCGGGTAATATTGCAGTAACCGCTGCTACTGAAACATCAGGGCCGCTGGCGGATGTTCAGTTTACCGGCCGGGTGAACAGTGCTATTACTTATACCTGGCAGCCTACCTCGGGCACCAACAGTTGGACAACACCAACCAATTGGTCGCCCAACCGTTTTTCGGCACAACCGACAGATATATTACAGTTTACCAATGGGGGCAATCCTTTGGTGAGCAATATACCCAGCCAAACCATTGCGCGCTTAATTGTAGGCGATGGCGGCTTTGGCAATACCGATGTGACCTTTACCTCCTCTGCCGGAAGCGCCCAGACGCTGACCATCAGCAATACCACCGGCACCAACTTCGATATTCAGGCGGGATCTACACTTCGCCTGAGCAGCACCCTGGCCAATGCTACCCTGATTGCCTTTACCGGAACCAATACGGCTACCATTAACGGAGCGCTCGTGCTCGATCCAAATACAAGCGGTAACAATACTTATACATCTACAAACTCTGCTACCTCTGTCAACGGTGCCATTACCAATAATGGAGGAACCGTTACCTCGGCAGCAGCCAACCTTACTTTTGGCGCAGGCTCGTTCTATAATCACGCAAGAAACGGAGGTGCCATCCCGCTGGCTACGTGGAATACCACTTCCACCTGTAACATAACCGGTATTACTTCTACCAACCTGACCACCTTCACCGCTCCGGTAGCTACGCCATTCGGCAACCTCATATGGAACTGTCCTTCGCAGACCATCATTACAGGCGGTTTAACTACCGCCAGCTATATCAACGGTAGCTTCCAGGTATTGGCAGGGACCTTCTATGATAACGGATTCTTACTGAGCGGGCCCGGAACAGGGACCGGTAAAGCATTTGCCATCGCCAACGGGGCGGTGTTTAATATGACCAACGGAACGACTACCACCGGCACTTTACAGGCCGGCTCGTTCCCGCTGTTTGCCAGCTATTCTTTTGGCACGACCAGCACGGTGAACTATAACGGTAATGCCGTGCAGCCTATTGTGGGGAATATTACCTATGGTAACCTGCGTAACACTAATAACACAAAAACCCTTACTGCTCCCGCTACTGTAGCTAATGATTTTACGATTGCTTCGGGAGTTGTGAATGATGGGGGATTTGTGCTGACAGTGCAGGGCAACATCATCAATGACGGAACACATGCTACTGCCGGCTCGGGCAAAATACTCATGCAGGGAAGCGGTGCTAAAACTATTTCCACCACAGCCGCAGCTACGCGGACGTTTGGTAACCTGGAGATTGACAATGCATCGGGTGTTACTCTGGGCGGAGCATTGGCTACTTTCATTTACAATATCAATACAGGCAATACCCTGACCCTGACCAACGGTAACTTAAACGTAGGCAGTGCGACACTCTTGCTGACGGGCAACACGCTTGCAGGAACGCCTGCGTTGCTTGCTACGACATCAACCTCTAATCTTTCGTATGCAGGCACGGCAGCGGGTCATATCCTTCCTTCATCTGTTACGAGTCTGCAACACCTTACGCTCAATAATGCCAATGGAGTGGGGCTGAGCAGCAGCATTACCATGAGCGCAGCCGGAGTGCTGACGCTAACCAACGGCAGGCTGAATCTCGGTGCTTTTGACCTTACGCTGTTGAACCCTGCGGTAGCAGCTATTGTAGGAGGTTCATCCACCACTATTATGGTGCAGGCCGATGGAGCAGGCCAATTAAAGAGGAACGTGGCTACAGGCTCTTACGTATTCCCGGTAGGCGACAATTCGGGCGGGGTAAGTGTAAGCAATAACAACGGGCTTGATTACTCACCCGTAACACTGAACTTTACGGCTAACTCAGCCAACCGGATTATAGGAGTGAGAGTGACCGATGACAGGCATCCGAGCGATCCCTCCACGACTGATTACATCAGCCGCTACTGGTCGTTTACGGAGGGATTGGGAACAGGAACTTATACTTACACCGGCACCTTCACTTATTCTGCTACCCTGCCCTCTGACCTGGTGGGAACTTATGCCAATGTAAAACCAAACAGCTGGGATACGGATAATTTCTTCTGGACCCAGTTTACCAATACCGGGGCTGCGGGTAATATTGCAGTAACCGCTGCTACTGAAACATCAGGGCCGCTGGCGGATGTTCAGTTTACCGGCCGGGTGAACAGTGCTATTACTTATACCTGGCAGCCTACCTCGGGCACCAACAGTTGGACAACACCAACCAATTGGTCGCCCAACCGTTTTTCGGCACAACCGACAGATATATTACAGTTTACCAATGGGGGCAATCCTTTGGTGAGCAATATACCCAGCCAAACCATTGCGCGCTTAATTGTAGGCGATGGCGGCTTTGGCAATACCGATGTGACCTTTACCTCCTCTGCCGGAAGCGCCCAGACGCTGACCATCAGCAATACCACCGGCACCAACTTCGATATTCAGGCGGGATCTACACTTCGCCTGAGCAGCACCCTGGCCAATGCTACCCTGATTGCCTTTACCGGAACCAATACGGCTACCATTAACGGAGCGCTCGTGCTCGATCCAAATACAAGCGGTAACAATACTTATACATCTACAAACTCTGCTACCTCTGTCAACGGTGCCATTACCAATAATGGAGGAACCGTTACCTCGGCAGCAGCCAACCTTACTTTTGGCGCAGGCTCGTTCTATAATCACGCAAGAAACGGAGGTGCCATCCCGCTGGCTACGTGGAATACCACTTCCACCTGTAACATAACCGGTATTACTTCTACCAACCTGACCACCTTCACCGCTCCGGTAGCTACGCCATTCGGCAACCTCATATGGAACTGTCCTTCGCAGACCATCATTACAGGCGGTTTAACTACCGCCAGCTATATCAACGGTAGCTTCCAGGTATTGGCAGGGACCTTCTATGATAACGGATTCTTACTGAGCGGGCCCGGAACAGGGACCGGTAAAGCATTTGCCATCGCCAACGGGGCGGTGTTTAATATGACCAACGGAACGACTACCACCGGCACTTTACAGGCCGGCTCGTTCCCGCTGTTTGCCAGCTATTCTTTTGGCACGACCAGCACGGTGAACTATAACGGTAATGCCGTGCAGCCTATTGTGGGGAATATTACCTATGGGACGCTTAGAAGTATTAATACCAAAACATTTACAGGCACTACTAATGTCGCATCCGACCTCATTATAACGTCAGGAACTGTCTCGGACAACGGATTCGTAATTACTGTGTTGGGCAGCTTGCAAACAGATGGATCACACACAAGTACAGGTTCAGGGAAAATTGTGATGCAGGGAAGTTTTGCTCAAAACATCAACTTTATTAGCGGAACGGGTACCAGAACTTTCGGGAACTTAGAAATAAACAGTTCTAACAGCGTGTACCTTATTGGCTCTTCAGCTAATTTGTATCAGGTGAACGGAACGCTTACTCTTACCGCAGGCTATTTGGATATTTTAAATGCGGCACTTTCCCTTCCGGGAAATGTGGTCAGCACATCAGGTTTGTTGGCAGGATCAAGTGCTGCCTTATTAACCGTTTTAGGAACAACAGGTGGAAACTTAGGTTCATTAGGGTTTAAAGTTGGAGCCCAGGAACTGAACAACCTGACTATTAACAGGACAGGATCAAATTCTGCGATGACATTAACGACTCCATTATCTGTAAGTACATTAACACTGACTAATGGCATTATTAATAACGGCTCAAATCCGCTTAGAGTGCTTGGCTCCTCTGTGGCTAGTATAACCGGCGGAAGTGCTACTTCTTATGTGGGTGGAGCATTAGAGCGGTCTTTACCGGTAATCGGAATCAGTATTACTTATCCATTTCCAGTTGGTAAGTCAACGGCGAACTTGTTTGAGCTGATTAACCCAACTACAACCGCTCCCTCGATCTTTCACGTGGAAGTGTTTGATGGCCCTCCACCGGGAGGCATACTCGGATTAGGACTTAGCGCACTCGGAAACAGATACTGGGAAACCGCTGTGCCAACCGGCAACATAAATAGTATAGGAAATGTTCAACTTACCAGAACTACAACAGTTGCAAATCCTGATAATGTTGTTGCGCAATCCGCTGCGGTGGATGGAAATTATGAGATTCGCGGACGCAATATTATTACATCTACGTCCATACGTTCCAGCACAACAATTACACCTTCTGAGAAATATTATATAATTGCCGATGTTCAATGTCCTGTCGCAGGAACCATTGGTGTCGACCAACTTGAATACTTTGCAGGTCAGACAGCTGTAATTAACTCAACATCAACAGATTATAATCGAACCGAATATCAGTGGAATTCAACTTCAGGTTCCTGGACATTATTGGCAAACTCAACTAATTTTGGTTGGAGTACAACCGGAGGTCAAGGGCAAATATTATATGTGAGATCTATTTACAGAATTGCCGGAGGATCGGATTGTGAAACCATTTCTAACGTTGCTGCCATTAAGATTAATTATCCTAATGTGGGGTGGTCGTATGGGTCAGGAACAGACTACCCGGCAATAGGTTCATGTGGAAACTATGGGCCTACTTGGTGCGCAGGTAGCGGAACTCATACTGTTTTAAATTTGAGCCGGGGAGTCAATTACACTGTTAGCAAAGGCACTAACAGTATTTGCAATCTATCAACGTCTGAGACAGTAGTCGGTTATAGCGGCACATCAGAAACCGGGGCATATAGCGGTGGAACACCTATTAATATAACTTTTCCTGCATTACCCTCAGGCACTGTAATCAATAGCACGACTGCAACCATAACGTATACAAGCTCTTCTTATGTCAACTCCAATCGTAATGAGCTGAGAGTAGAAGTAAACCCTCCCGCTGGATCTACTGTTTCTGACATTCAACCATCTAGTCTTGCCTCTCCGGGTACTGTCACAAATGCCTCCTTAGGTTCTTTTGGAACTGCTAACCCTGCCGGTAGCTGGCAATTCAGGTTCAAAGAGTCTGTTGATAATCTTGATGAATACGGGAATCCGGCAAGGGATGCTTTTATTACCAGGATTATCCTTACGGTTAATTACACAACTGTTGCGATGCCCAATGTTTATATGCAAGGATGGGCGTCTACCGGAAGCACGGAGTGCGGCTGGACAGCCATAGACTATCCTGCAATCAACACCTACACTTTTGATGCTGTCACTGACGGAGATCATCTTCTAAATGTATCCAGCAACCTGTTTGTAGATAACAATGGTTGCGGAACCGGTTCTGGATGGATTTTTGGCGAGGGATCTGCGGTATTGAAATACAAGCAAAACACGACTATTGTCAATACTACAAGTGCGGCTGCAGTAAGTTCAGGAACGTCTGTGCCCTTGACGTATACTTTAGGCGGGGCGCACAACAACCCTGCAGTTAACTGGTCCGTTGTTGCCTCTACTGGTAGTGCAGGGGGAACTTTTTCGGGTAATAATTTTATTACGAGCGGAGCGGGTACCGTTACGCTGCGGGCCCAGGTAGGCGTATGTTTTTCTGATGTAACGATAACGATTAACTCGATTGTAAATAATCCGGGAGCAATTCAGCTTTCGGCACGAACTGTTTGTCCGGGCACCACTGTGACTGCTGATAATGTTATTGCGGCAAGCACGGGTACACCACCATGTGCGGGACCGGATTACTATTGGTATTACAATCTGAACGGTGCCGGTTATGTATTGTGGGCTGGGCCAACTTCCCTTTCATCTATGGCTTTACCTCCTGTGGTTACGAATACTCCCGGCAATCATTTGATAGCTCGAAATTCGGCATTTGCTTGTACCGGTCAGGCAAATAACGGTACCACTCTGGATATCCCCCTGACGGTTTTGCCGACTACAGCCAGCACACCTATAGCTACGGGAGGAACAAACAGCACTTGTTCGACTCTTGACATCAACTGGACCGGAATCGGTGCCATAAACTTTAATTATGATGTTTCAACGGATGAATTTTTTAGCCTTATTAATATAGTAAACAATGCTAATGCTTCATCAAGTCCTGTAACAGTAGCCGGGCTTTCGCCAGGACTTACTTATTATTACAGAGTAAGAGCGAACGGCTGCACAGCTCAAACCCCGTACTCCAATACCGGTTCAGGCACTACTTTGCCGCCAACTCCGGATGTGCCCAATACAATTTCAAGTGCCGCATCTTCAATCGGCTGTTCAGCATTTACTGCCAACTGGCCTTCTTCATCCAGGTCAACTTCTTATTTCTTACAAATAGATAATAACTCCGACTTCAGCTCACCTGTTTTCAGCAGTAACGTAGGAAACGTTCTTTCCTATACTCAATCAAGTGGTCTTGCAGCAGGTAACCGCTATTATTACAGAGTAGCCGGAGTTAACGTTTGTGGTACCAGCGCGTATTCAGGATCCGTAACGTTGGATATGCTGCCTGCTATACCTCCTCAGGTTTCAGCAACTATAGGCACAGCGGGCTGTAACTCATTTATCGCCAACTGGCTGCCTGCGGGAGCCGCTCCGGCAAATAATGCTACCAATTATTATATAGACGTTTCTACTTCTGCTTCTTTCGGTGTGCTTGATATCCTGAATAACTTTTTAGTGCCGGGTGGCGCTGTGACCAGTTACACGGTATCCGGGTTAGGAGCAAATGCTACCTACTATTACCGGGTGAGAGGCTGGAATACCTGCGGTGGATTTGGACCGGTATCCGGTGGAATAACCGCGGTTACATTGCCACCACAGCCGGCTACTCCAACCCTGCCGCCACTTGGGAATCAGGGAACAGGAATAGGCTGCACTTTCTTTACAGCTAATTGGAATTCATCAGCCGGAACATCTATTTATTATATAGATATTTCCACTTCATCGACTTTTGCCACTACGATCAGAACCAATACGGTGGATGCTTCGGCATATCCGAATGGGGCAGGGGGGACCTTTACTTTCCCTCCGGGATCTTCGGCTGATATAATAGCACGAGAAGCCTGTGAGTCTGTTTATGGAGATGGAAACTGCTCGGTGGGTGATTGCGGAAACTTTACCTATTACTATCAAACCGGAGCGCCTTCCTGCGCCTGTGCTAAACCGGCCGGCTCATACGAGTTCATTTATTACAATGCAGGCTACACTACCGTAGGCCAGGATTATGGCGGACAGACAACCAACATAACCACTGCCGTGCCTTTCACACGTCAAAAGACTTCGGCAGCGTGCGATGCGAATTCCTGGACGCTTACACAAGCAAACCTTGGTACTGCGGGGGCTTCTGCCACCAGTTTTGATGAAACGGGATTAGATGCGGGAGTTACCTACTACTATCGTGTTCGTGCCGGTAATAACTGTGGAACCAGTAGTTCTTCGGCTATTTCCGGTCCGGTAACTTTATTGCCGGCCGCTCCGGACATTCCTGCCTCCTTAGCGCCCGGAACGCCTACCTGTAATACTATTACTGCAAATTGGGGAACGGCAGCCAGGGCAAGCGTATATTTCTTAGATATTTCAAGTTCTCCAACTTTTTCAACGCTTGATATTCAAAATAGTCTGCCGGTGGGTGGCACTACATTCACTCAGACCGGATTGACAGCAGGAGTTAACTATTACTATAGAGTAAGAGGTAATAACAGCTGCGGAACAAGTGCATTCAATGGAGCGGTTACTGCTCCGACACTGCCGGCCACACCTGTTGTTCCTATAGCTGATAATGTAGCCGGAGGTTGTACGGCCTTTACTGCTACCTGGAGCGCATCGGCTAATACTATCAGCTATTTCCTTGATATCGCATCAGATGCAGCCTTTAGCTCATTAATATTGAGCAATCAATCCGTAAGCGGAACAAGCTATAACCAGAGCACGGGAGTATTTGCAGGAAATACTTATTACTATAGAGTAAGGGCAAGCAATGTTTGCGGAACAAGTTTATCATCCGCTATAGCAATGGCTACTATGCTGCCGGCTACGCCTGCTGCAAATGCTGCTAATGCACCATCAGCTCTTGCCTGTAATTCGTTCAGAGCGAACTGGGGTTCTTCTCCTAACGCGACAAATTACTTTGTAGATGTTGCTACGGATGCAGGATTCACCGGTTTGATTGCAGGATGGTCTGCCCACTCTGCGGGGAATGTATTATTTGCCGATGTAACAGGTTTAAATGCGGGTACTACTTATTTTTATAGGGTTCGCGCCAGCAACAGTTGCGGCACTGCTGCTAATTCGGGCACCAGGTCTGCTACTACTCTTCCACCAGCACCAGGAACTCCTACTGCGCAACCTGCCAGTGCAGTTGGTTGTAACTCGTTTACGGCAAACTGGACATCCAATGCTCCTTTAACTGCTACTGCTCACTTTATGGATGTATCCACCACAGCAACCTTTGCCACTTTTGTTGCGGGCTGGAACAATCATGCACTTGGAGCGGGAACCAGCACTCCTGTAGCCGGGCTTACAACGGGAGCGACCTATTATTATCGTGTAAGGGCCAATAATAGCTGCGGAACAAGCGCTTCTTCTAATACCCAAACCGTAACACTTGATAAAGTTCCTGTGATCACGTCTTGTCCGGGAGATATTACTTTAAATACAGATGCTTCAATTTGTGATGCAACGGTATTCTATAATCAGGCTATAGCCATTGGCCCTGAGGCACCGACCATTGAATACTCTCAGGCATCAGGAACCGGTTTCCCGCTGGGAAATACCACGGTATATATTACAGCTACCAATGATTGCGGAACTGATAACTGCGAGTTTGTGGTGACTGTAAATGATGCAGAACCGCCTACTATTATTTGTCCCGATGCACAGTTTGTTGAATTAGACGGAGCATGCTATGCAGAGCTTCCGGATTATACAGGACTTGCTTCGGCTTTTGATAACTGTTCCACTCCACCGGCTCCGGGTCTTCCACCTAACGAGCAGGAACCCAATACGATTGTTATAACCCAGGATCCGGCAGCAGGGCTCCCATTGTCAGTGGGCCTGATCACCGTATCTTTAACTGCTACGGATGCGACCGGAAACTTCAATACTTGCAGTTTTGACGTATTTATTCAGGACAATATCCTTCCTACTCCTGTTGTTCAGGATATCGAGGTATTCCTGGATCCAACGGGTAATGTTTCAATAGATCCGTCCGGATCGGATGTGAATCTGGGGACCTATGATAACTGCGGTGTTTTATATACTTCGATTTATCCCAATTCGTTCAGCTGTTCAGAGGTGGGTGTTCAGGAAGTGACCTATGAGGTAGGAGACATCAATGGAAATGTAAACACAACTCCGGTTTTCATTACGGTAACAGATTTAGTAGCTCCTGAAGCCCTTTGCCGGGATGTTACGGTTCAATTAGATGAAACAGGAAACTATAATGATGATGGATTTGGTTTAGGAGCTCAGGCAGATAACGGCAGCACGGATGCATGTGGTATCTCGAGTGTGTTTGCTGCTCCGAGTGTATTCACTTGTGCTGAGCTGGGTTCGAATGCCTTAACCTTTGAGGCAACGGATGTGAATGGTAACTTCAGCCAGTGCTATACTACAGTAACAGTTGAGGATAACATAGCACCAATAATTTCTTGTCCTGGTGGTGTTACTGTTGATTGTGATGCATCAACTGATCCTTCTAATACGGGTGAGGCAACAGCAACAGACAACGTTGATGCCTGTGCATCGGCTTCAATTACTTACTCTGATATAAGCGGACAGAATCCAAGCAATTTGGATGCAGGTTATTATAACTATACAATTACCCGCACCTGGGTAGCAACAGATGGAAGCGGTAACGCTACACCATGTGATCAGGTGATCACTGTTCAGGATGTTACAGATCCTACGATTACCTGTCCTGCTGATGTAACGATCAGCTGTGAGAGTGATAACACATCGGCATCTAATGGCGAGGCAAGCGGCACCGACATTTGCTCAGCTGCAATTTATATCACAGAAGGTGATGTAAGCACGCAGGATGGCGATAACCTGAATGGAGGTTATTACAACTATACTATTACCCGCACCTGGAGATCAACGGATGTAAGCGGTAACTATACTGAATGTGATCAGATTGTAACGGTTCAGGATGTTACTGATCCTACTATTACGTGCCCTGCGGATGTGACTATTGACTGTGAGGATAATATTTTATCCGCATTTAATGGACATGCATTGAGCACCGATAACTGTTCAGCCGCAGTCTTCATCACAGAAAGCGATGTAAACGGACAAAATCCGGATTTCTTTGCTGCCGGTCATTATAACTATACGATTACCCGCACGTGGACATCAACCGATGTAAGCGGCAACTTCACTACTTGTGATCAGACAATAACCGTTCAGGATGTTACTAGTCCAAGTGTTTCATGTCCTGCTAATACAACTGTAAACTGCCAGGATGATAACACATCGGCATCGAACGGAGTAGCTACAGGAGGCGATAATTGTTCATCAGTTGTAATCACAGAAAGCGATGCAAGCACCCAGAACGCTAGTTTAGCTTCTGCCGGTCATTACAACTATACGATTACCCGCACGTGGAGATCAACGGATGTAACAGGAAACTATAGTGAATGTGATCAAACAATAACAGTTCAGGATATTACTAATCCAAGTATTTCATGTCCTGCCAATACAACTGTAAACTGCCAGGATGATAACACCTCGGCATCGAACGGAGTAGCTACAGGAGGCGATAATTGTTCATCAGCTGCAATCACAGAAAGCGATGCAAGCACTCAGGATCCGATCTCATTGAATGCCGGTTATTACAACTATGCGATCACGCGTACCTGGAGATCCACGGATGTAAGCGGAAACTATACGGAATGCGATCAGGTTGTTACGGTGCATGATATCACTGATCCTGCGATAACCTGTCCTGCGGATGTAACTATCGATTGTGAGGATAATACTCTATCGGCAGCTAACGGAATCGCTGCCGGTACAGATAATTGTTCGGCTACGGTTTATATTTCTGAAAGTGATGTAAATGGACAGGATGGAAATGATGCGAACCCCGGTCATTACAACTATACGATTATCCGCACCTGGAGATCCACGGATGTAACCGGTAATTACACGGAGTGTGATCAGACTATCACAGTTCAGGATATCACCGATCCTACTGTTACTTGCCCTGCTGATGTAACTGTTAGCTGCGAAGATGATAACACATCAGCATCAAACGGAACCGCTAGCGGCACAGACATTTGCTCAGCTGCTATCCACATTACAGAGAGCGATGTAAACGGACAGGATGGAAATGATGCGAACACCGGGCATTACAACTACACAATTATCCGCACTTGGAGATCAACAGATGTGAGTGGTAACTACACGGAATGTGACCAGATCGTCACAGTTCATGATATAACCAATCCGACCGTAACCTGTCCTGTTTCGGTAACCGTCAATTGTGAGGATGATAACACCTCAGCCTCGAACGGGGCAGCAACCGGAACCGACATTTGCTCTGCCCATATCTATATCACGGAGAGCGATGTAAGTGCACAGATTCCGGATAATCTAAACCCGGGTCATTACAACTATACGATTACCCGCACCTGGAGATCAACCGATGTGAGCGGTAACTACGCTGATTGTATTCAAACTATTACCGTTCAGGATATTACTGACCCTACTGTAACATGTCCTGCTAATACAACTGTTAATTGTCAGGATGATAACACTTCAGCATCGAACGGAGTAGCTACAGGAGGCGATAATTGTTCATCAGTAGCAATCACACAGAGCGATGTAAACGGACAGGATGCCAATGATGCGAATACCGGTCATTACAACTATACTATTACACGTACCTGGAGATCCACGGATGTAACCGGAAACTTCAGCGAGTGTAATCAGATCGTAACGGTTCAGGATGTTACTGCTCCGACAGTAACATGTCCTGCCGATGTAACAGTGAACTGTGAAGATGACCATATTTCTACAGCTACAGGAGTAGCTACCGGTACTGATATTTGCTCCGCTCATATCTATATTACTGAAAGCGATGTTAGCGGTCAGGATCCTAATCCATCGAGCCCTGGTCATTACAACTATTTGATTACACGCACCTGGAGATCAACCGATGTAACCGGTAACTATACAGAATGCGATCAGATTGTTACGGTTCACAACACCACTCCTCCTGTGGCTCTTACACAGCCATTTGCTACCTCTTTGGATGCATCCGGCACGGTAAGGGTATATCCTACAGATATTGACGCGGGTTCGCACTCTATTTGCGGTGGACCGGTGACTTTACAGATTTCTCACAGCCCTGCAGGACCCTATGTTGATTTCTTCTGCAGTGATGTCGGTCCGAACACTGTTTACTTATATGTAACGGATGAATCGGGTAACCTGAGTATTGAGTCTGCGGTAGTAACTATTTCAGATGTTACTCCACCGGTAGCTATTTGCCAGAATATCACAGTGCAATTGGATGCTTCAGGAAATGCCTCAATTACAGCTGCGCAAGTAGATAACGGCAGCCATGATGCATGTCCGATTGCTTCACGTAGCGTTGCACCAAACACTTTCACTTGCAGCAATGTAGGGCCTAACCTGGTAACCCTTTCAGTTACCGATGTGAACAGCAATCTTTCTATTTGTAACGCTACCGTTACGGTTCAGGATCACGTAGCACCAATAGCTATCTGTAAGAATATCGGAATTCAATTGAACGCATTGGGAGAAGCAACTATCACAGCGTCACAAGTGAATAACGGCAGTAACGATGCTTGCGGTATTGCTTCATTAGGCGTGGCACCGTTTAAGTTTGGTTGTGAAAACGTTGGAAATAACACTGTTACTTTAACAGTGACAGACAACAACACCAATGTGACGACCTGTACAGCCAATGTGTTAGTGGAAGATAAAACACCGGCCATTCCAATATGTCAGAATGTTACTGTTCAGCTCAATGCAGCAGGTCAGGCTTTTGTTACAGCAGCTATGATAAACAATGGAAGTAACGATGCATGTGGTGTAGCCGACCTGTCCGCCAATATTACTACGTTTAACTGTTCAGCGGTTGGTAATAATACTGTAACGCTTACAGTAACTGATAACAACGGTAATACTTCTCAATGCACATCCGTGGTAACGGTTCAGGATAATATATTCCCGACAGCACTTTGCAAGAATGCCACGGTTACACTTGCATCTGTTGGCCCTGCGGCCGGTTCGGCTTCTATTACACCGGCTTCTGTCAATAATGGCAGCTTCGATAACTGTGGTATTGCGACAACCAGTGTAAATCCGAATACCTTCGGTTGCTCCAACATAGGTGCCAATGCGGTAACCTTGACTGTAACAGACGTAAACGGACATGTATCTACTTGTAATGCAACAGTTCAGGTTGTAGGACTTATTCCTTCCTGCTCAATTGCATCTCAGCCGACCGGAACACTTATCGGTGCGGCCTATACAGGTGGAGTTCCTACTAATATTTATTTAGGATACGGCTATCAGAGCACCAGATTACAAACAACCATTCTTAACGGAACGGGTCAGTTCTATTCATGGACATGCAGCAATCCTTTAGGTCTTGCACGCTTAAGCTGCACTAGTGGAGCTACCTGCTCTGCCCCGGTATTCACTCCGTTGGTTCAAGGCAATTATACATTCACTGTAACGATTACTAACAACTACGGATGTGTTACTACCTGCAGCATAACTATCTGTGTTCTCAATGTTATGGATGGAACTTCAGGTAAAGTTCGCATGGCACACTATCCAAGCGGTGCTCTGCCATGTGCTCCAAGCAGCGCATGTAATAATCTTTCAATTGCTGTAAGTGCGATACCTGCTCACTTAGCTCATACTTGCGACCACTTAGGGTTCTGTAACGGAACAGGTACACAAATTTGTTCACCGACTGCTAAGACAGATGGGGAAGATGAGTCTATGGAAGGCGCCATTGCACAAGATGGAGAGTTTGGAGTTAAGGTATATCCTAATCCATTCTCTGATAAGTTCCATTTATCAGTATCCAGCACCAGTGAGGATAACCTTGAAATCAGAATCTTCGATGTGTTAGGTCAATTGATTGAAAACAGAAGAGGAGTAGCTTTCGCAACGGATATTACGTTCGGCAGCACTTTATCGAAGGGAGTATATCTGGTAGAGGTTAGCCAAGGCGAGAAGATGCAGACCATCCGCATCGTTAAGTCGGAGTAAGATAAAATACAAGGTTTTTAACTCCGGTGCAACTTAGGATTAACTAAAGTGGCATCGGAGTTCTTTCTTTTACCTTTCGAAAGTATTTGAAAGCATCAACAATCACCATAAACAGAATAGGATTTTTCGAAATATTTTAATCTTTACCGTGTAAGAAATTACTCTGTCGGAATGTTCTTATCCTATGACATTCCGATACTTCCGTGAAAATACATCCGAAAAGCGCGTAAGATGCAAATCAAATCATAATGGTTGCACCTGCAACTTAGTGTTTCTTTACTGCATCAAACAAGAAAATAATTCATATGAAACCGATCACCCGGAGTTTACAACTTTCGCTTTTAGCGGCTTTATTATTTATCAATTCATTGCCCGCCTACGCTTCGCTTAATGCCAACTTCACCTATCAGCAAAGTTGCAACGGTGAAATCGTATTCACTGCCTCGGATCAAACTTACAGCGGTTATACCTGGACCTTTGGCGATAATGCAAATGGCGCTGGAATTAGCGTTACTCATCAATATGCTCCGGGAATTTATTCAGCAACCTTAACGGTGCAGAATGGGGCAAATACCAATTCATCTTCCCAACAAATATTTATAAGCGAGTATATCACGCAGCAGATAACCGGACCTGCGGATGTCTGCACCGGAAGCACGACAACTTATTCGCTAAGTAACGCCTCCCCAAATTTTCAATACAACTGGCTGCTCTCAGGCGCTGATATAAGGAGCGATAACCACGGCAGCAGTGTGCAAGTGGATTTTGATGATGTCGGCACTGCAGTGCTTTCTGTAATTATCAGCAATGGCGCGGGCTGTGATTCTATTCTTGTTCAAAGCATACAGGTTCACGAAACTCCACGGTTGACCTTGCCGGGACAGAGCAACGATTCATCGCAGGTGGGATTGGTAATTTGTCAGAACACCCCGGTGTGGTATCATGTACTTTCCACCAACGGCACTAACGGCAATATTAGCTGGAGCAGTGGAAATGGCACCATACATTCACCACAAGGAACTGACAGCATGCTGTTTGTTTTTCCCAATGCGGGCAGTACTTATTTGCAAATAGTTGAGGAGACACCTGCAGGTTGCACAGATACCATTTTTGCAATAGTGAATGTTACCGAAAGTCCTTCAATAACTGCAAGTGGCACTAATGCATGTCTCAGCAGCGACAATTATTTTACCTCAACACTGAGCGCAGGAAATAATTCTCTTACGTATGTGTGGAGTTTCGATGACGGAACTGATGCTACAGGAAATAATTCTTCTCACATATTTCCAACAACGGGTCAACACAGCGCCCAGGTGATTGTAACGAATGGCAATGGCTGCAGAGATACCGCTGATGCAGTTGTTCAGGTGGATGCTTTTCCCGGTCCGCAGATTGAATGCGTGGGACCTGTGTGTACAGACGATGTAGAAGTTTACTCCACTTCTACTGTTGCTGGCGCTAATTATCATTGGGCTGTTACCGGAGGAATTATTACTTCGGGAGGAGGTTTGGGAGATAATACGATTGGAGTTACATGGGGCGGTAGTTCAATGGGAACTATCGAACTATATCTCACGGGTCCCGGAATTTATTGCCAGTTCCCAACGATAGAATATGTGCAGATTATAGGGGGCGCACTTGCAATACAGGGTGATGTAACGCCTTGCCTGTATAGCACTGAAACATACACTACCGATATTATTCCGGGCGGAGTTTACAACTGGACTGTTACCGGTGGCTTTATTCAAAGAGGACAAGGAACACATCAGGTTCAGGTCTACTTCAATTCTTTGACTCCGTCCAATATCAGTGTAAATATTACACATCAGATTCTTTCATGTAACAGTTCTGCACTACTGACTGTTACTCCGCTTCAGCAATTCAATGTATATGGAAGCAGTACAGCGTGTGCGGGGGTTTCTGCATCCTTTACTACTTATGAAGTTGGAAATTTCAATTGGACGGTAGAAAGCGGAATCCTCCAAAGCGGGAACGGAACGAACAGTATTCTCGCCTACTGGAACGTACCGGGATTCTATCGCGTGGAAGCTACTATTGTCACAGGATTTTGCAACACCCAGGCGGAAACATTTGTTACGGTAGTTGAAAGAAAGCATGAAACGATAGAAGGAAAAAATTTAGTATGTGTAGGAACCAATGAAGTGTATAATGTTTCACCGGACAATAGTTCTTATACCTGGAGTGTGGCAAGCGGGGGAACAATTGTTGGTGGTGCGAGCGCAAACAGCGTCAGCATTTCATGGAATTCAGCAGGAGCGCATACTATTCGCGCTATTTATCGCGATGGAAATTATTGTCCCGACACTTCCTACTATTCCGTGACGGTGGCACCTGAAAGTGTTCCTGATGTAACAGGCGATACTGTTACCTGCTACGGAAATGTAGAAACCTATTCTTTTGTTCCTGTTGCCGGAGTTAATTATGTGTGGGAAACTGAAGGGGGTATTATCACCACAGGTCAGAATACTGCAAATGTTTCTGTGATGTGGATCGGTAATCAAATCGGTTTGTTGAGATTGCGCAATTCTGTTTGCAATACCTTCATTCAGAAAAACATTGTTATTCGTCCAACACCCGAAGTGCATATTAAGCTTGAAAATATTACCTGCGATGGAAGCAGTGTTGATTTGAGAGTAATAGAAGATTATCCTTCTTATAACTGGAGCAACGGCTCATCTACGCAAACAATCAGCATTAATACTGTAGGTATTTATAATGTAACAGTAGCCGATGTGCTGGGCTGCACTGCCTCGGGCACTCAAAATGCTAACCCAATTCCGAGTAATGCATTCATCAGCTCTTCCATTGTCATTACTTATCCTATTGTGCCTATTCCTTATGCCTATGCAGAACTGACCGCTGTGGGTAATCCCACACCGGTTTCCTATTTGTGGAGTACGGGTAATAAAGAAATGACACAATACGTTTCGCAGGCAGGTACTTACACGGTAACTATCACCAACGAGTTTGGCTGTACTGCCGAGATGAGCGCTACGGCTACTACTGTTATAATTACCGGTGGCGGTGGTGGTATCTGTACCCATTTACCTTGTCCGGGAATTTCTCCGGTGTTCACTACCAATAATCCGGTTTGTAACCCTGTTCAGTTTACGCCCGGTGTTGTTGCCAACTATTACTTCTGGAATTTTAGTGACGGAGTTTTCAGTAATCTCAGCAATCCCACACATCGCTTCACTTCTCCGGGAATAAAAACTATTGAGTTCAGTTACTCCAATGACGGCACTACCTGGTACGATTGCTCTCAAAATTTAGTTATTACTTCGGTAATAGATGTCAGCTTTGAGAATGCAGGTGGTTGCAAAGGTGGTGTAGTGCTCACGAATACTTCTGTCTCCGCTTTGCCTTTAACTTCGGTATTGTGGGATTTAGGTGATGGAAATACTTCAACGGCAGACCCCGTACTCAACTATCAGTATCCGAACAATGCTTCTTCCTATTTGGTGAAACTTACTCTCAGCGATGGCACCTGTACTGATTTTCTGCAGAAGCAGATTTCCGTTCATCAATTATCTGCTGATTTTGTTTATTCAGGAATATGTAAGGATAATCCTGCATTGTTCAACAGCACTACCATTCACACTAAGCTTATAAGCAGTTACACCTGGAGTTTCGGCAATGGCGAAACTGCCGATTACTACAACCCGGTTACATATTACGATGCTGTTGGCAATTATAATGTTACTCTAAACATAAAAGATGAAGACGGCTGCCTTGATATGGCAACTCACACAGTTACCGTAAATCAATTTGTTCCCATGCCTTTAATTGCCAGCGGGCCGCTTACTTTCTGCAAAGGCTCTTCCGTTGATTTAAGCGTTCCGGCAGGATATACCAGCTATTGGAATACTGCGGAAACTACGAGCAGCATTCATGTAACACAAAGCGGAGATTACTATGCGTGGCTGACCGATAACGCTACGGGTTGCAGTGGTTTTAGTGAGACTTCCACTGTTGTGGTGAACAGGCCACCGCGTGCTTACATCAACAATTATTACGGTGAAAGTGAAATATGCGAGGGCAATTATATCTACCTGCGGGCTATACCGAATTCGGGAGTAACATTTCAGTGGTATCACGATGGAACGGCTTTGACCACCGGATACTATTACTCTGCCATGGCAACTCCTGCCCTTTCGGGTAACTACCAATTAGTAATTACCGATGCCAACGGATGCAAAGACACCTCCTCTATTTTGCATCTTCTTGTTCATCCTACGCCTGCAACACCGGTTATTATAGAATTCCCGTTTGGTAACCACTGCGATGGAGATGAAGTAACCCTCGGTGTTGTCGGTTCCGATTTGTATCAATGGAATAACGGTACTACAGGAAACATCACCCATGTATATCACAGCGGCAGCGTTCAGGTCATCGCTACCAACAGCTTTGGATGCTCCTCCTCTGCCTATGATTATATCAGCTTTGATCCGATGCCCGACTTCCGTTATTTCCTCAAGGGCTGTTATCAGATTTGCAAGAATGATAATGTAACCGTGAGCGGTCCCGCAGGAATGCAATCTTACTTATGGTCGAACGGAGCTACCACGCAAAGCATTACTTTGAGCGCAAGCGGTGAATACAGTTTATCTGCTACTACCACGCAAGGATGCAGCGATGCCTCGGGTTCGTTTAAGGTAGATGTGTTTGACGCTGATAATATTCAACTTGGCAGCGATACATTTATTTGTTTGGGTCAAACCCTGGTGCTGGATGCAGGAGTTTATCCTTCGGTTACCTGGCAGGATAACTCGCACAACCGCACTTACACGGTTACCGATACCGGATTATATTTTGTGGAGGTGACCAACCCCGCGGGCTGCGTTTCTTCCGACACTATTCATGTAGGTTCCTTCAGCGATTACATTAATCTGGGTAACGATACAGCCATCTGCTTAGGGCAAACTGTAATTCTTGATGCGGGAGTCTTTCCTTCCATTCTGTGGCAGGATGGTTCCACCAACCAAACTTTTACGGTTACCGATACAGGATTATATTTTGTGCAAGTAACAAATAGCATCGGCTGCATCTCTCACGATACCATTCATGTCGGCTCGTTTACCGATTACATTAACCTTGGAAACGACACCAGCATTTGTGCGGGGCAAACTATTGTGCTCGATGCAGGTTTCTTTCCTGCCATTCTCTGGCAGGACAATTCCACTAATCAAACTTTTACTGTTACCGACACCGGATTATATTTTGTGCAGGTAACCAACAGCGCGGGCTGCACTTCTTCCGATAGTATTCATGTAAGCCAATTTACCAATGCCATTAATTTGGGTAACGACACCGTAATCTGTGCAGGACAAACAGTGGTACTTGATGCCGGTGCGTTTCCTTCTGTTCTGTGGCAGGATGGTTCCACCAATCAAACTTACACCGTTACCGACTCGGGCTTATACATTGTGCAGGTTACAAGCAGTGCAGGCTGCGTGGCTAAAGACAGCATTCATGTGGCTTATGTTTTTGCTTCGGTTGACCTCGGCAACGATGCTGCACTTTGTGCGGGCGCTACTCTTCAACTCAGCGCCTCCGGAAATTTTGCAAGCTACCTATGGCAGGATAATTCCACCGGCCCGGTTTACACCGTGAGCGTGGCGGGTTCCTATTCTGTTACCGCCACCACAGCCGAAGGATGCACGGCCGCTGACGGCATTGCTGTTTCCTATTTCCCCGATATCAGTGTGGTGCTTTCCGGAGACAACTACCTGTGCGATACCATTCTCCTTTCCGTAGATGATATTTATGCCGGCTACCTCTGGAGCACCGGAGAAACCGCTACTTCCATCCTGGTAACTGAAGTCGGTGTATATGCAATAACCGTAACAGATGCAAACGGATGCACCGGCTCCGACACCATCCCCGTTTTCGACTGCAATAACCAGCGCCCTTCGGAGTGTCAGAACCAATACGCCCTGCCCAATGCCTTTACCCCGAACGGTGACGGCACCAATGACGAGTTCAGGGTATTGCGAAACAACGGCACCCCCAAATCGAAGTTCCTCAGCTTTAAAGTCTTTAACCGCTGGGGCGAAATGATGTTTGAAACCAACAACGAAAACACCGGCTGGGACGGAAAGTTCAAAGGCCGCGAAGTTCCTATGGGAGTTTCCACCTATACTTTTCAATACGTTTGCGACAACCAAAGCATTATGCACTCGGGCACGGTTACCCTGATAAGATAAACCCCTAAATTCCTCTCCCGCAATAAGCCGGATAAGTAAGGAGGTTTCAAACGCCCATACAGAACCTCAGGGCTCTGAGACTAGAGCCCCGCGCGAAGGCAAAAAATCGTTTTGGTGTCTGTCGTGCTAGCATACTCGGGCAAAGCGGTCGTTTTGTTGTCGTACGAGCGTCCATCCTCAAGCAAAACGGTCGTTTTGTTGCCGGTCGAGCGTTCAACCTTGAGCAAAACGGTCGTTTGTACGCGATATGAGCGTGCGCACTTGAGCAAAACGGTCGTTTCGTTGTCGGTCGAGCGTCCATCCTCGAGCAAAACGGTCGTTTTGTTGCCGGTCGAGCGTCCAACATCGGGCAAAACGGTCGTTTCGTTGCCGGTCGAGCGTCCAACATCGGGCAAAACGGTCGTTTCGTTGCCGGTCGAGCGTCCAACATCGGGCAAAACGGTCGTTTCGTTGCCGGTCGAGCGTCCAACATCGGGCAAAACGGTCGTTTCGTTGCCGGTCGAGCGTCCATCCTCTAGCAAAACGATCGTTTTGTTGCCGGTTGAACGTCCAACAGCAAGCAAAACGGTCAATTCGCTATCAGTCGAACGTCCAACATCAGGCAAAACGGTCGTTTCGCTATCAGTCGAACGTCCAACATCGGGCAAAACGGTTGTATCGAGCAAAAAAGGAAGAAAAATGGCTGGTTCGCTGGAGTTTTTACCTGGTCTATTAAGCCCTCCGAAGAAGGAATCAGAAGATTCTGCCTCTCTCCACGGCTTACAAATGAGTTTGGAGGCTCTATACCATTGAAATATTCTTTGAGTATCTGTCGTTACAGGCAGAACACACAACTTTAACAAACAATAATGCATGTCATGACATATATTCCCTTCCGATGCCTTACCTTTGCCATCCCACATGAAAAAAACGGTTTTGGTTATCGGTGAAGTCTTGCTGATTGCCTGTATAGTTCTGGCTTCGCTTTACCTCTCTCACTTCGCCTTTCAATTAATTTTAAGGAAGTATTACGAGGCTTTCTACTCAGTGGCTGTGAACGACTATGTCCGATTCAAAACCGATTTCGGGCACCTTTATCTGGTTCTGTTTCTCCTGCTGCGTTTGGTTCTTCCTGCTATGGGGGTTTATTTCCTGCTAAAAAAAGCAGTTGCCTGGCTAAGGACCAAAGAAAACTTTCTCGCCTCCTACCTCAAAAACCTTGCAAAGCGCATAAAGCGCTCGGGAGCAGCCAAACCCTTACTGCACTCAGCGGTTATTTTTGTTGCCTTGCTTGCCGCAGAAAAATTTTTGCGTCTTCAGGGTTATAACCCCGGTTCTTATTACAAGGAGTTCCGGCTGGTGAATAAATTACAGGATTGCAACTTTCAATTTACCGACAGCAGCGGAATAGTTAAGATTAAACCGGGAAATAAATTCATTCCTCCTTTTTTCGGTAAGGTCAATCATGAAGGTTTCCGAAGCCGCTATGAGTTCGACAGCGCTTCCATTGCGGGCTTGAGAAATAAAGGGGAGAAGCTTGTTATGTTCATTGGTGATTCTTATACCGAAGGGTCTTCTGCCTTTCCGCGCGATTCATGCTTTGCCGATTTGATTGACAAAAATCCCGGATTTCACGCCCTCAATTTCGGCATAGGCGGAACCGACCCTCTTCAATACAGATTGGTTGCACAGCGCTATATCCCGGTGGTAAAGCCCGATGCGGTGGTCATAGTATCCTGCAGCAACGACATCATGCAATACAACCGCAAGCCCATTCCTAACGCTCCTCTGCATTTTTTTACCAACGCGGCACCGCGCGGCACCGGTTGGGATGCCCAGAAACCTATTGGCAGAGGTTATCGCCCGAACGACATTTTAAAAACACCCGAAGAGGCTTATGAGTTTTATAAGGAAGAATATGCATTGCCTCAAAATTCCTTTTGGGGAAGACTTTGTTCTAAGTCCGTGTTCACTACTTTGATTTGGGCAAAACTAAATCACCCTAAAAGTGAACCCGCCCCAAACACTATGCGCCTCGATTTGCCTTACACCTATAACCACCTGAAAGCCATTCAGCAGCTATGCGATAACCAGCACATACCTGCGTTATTTTTCTATATCCCAAGGGTGGATGAAATTTCGGAACCTGTTGATCAACTCTCGAAGCAATATGCCATGACCTTTCGCGGCTTGCCGGTTCATCATATCAGCGGGCTTACAGCAAGCGACCACGTAAGTCAAACAGGCGATACGCACCTCAATAACCGGGGTCATGCAAAATTTGCCGCCTATATCGCTTCCGTACTTCACGGTGTCTTTGCAAGCAACTAATTTTAGGAAACTAACGCGTTTTCTGCTTCTACGGATTGCCGATAGATGGAAATTTGATGGGGTAGGCTCTCTATTTAATGAGCGTCACGCTGCCCTTGTAGATTCTTTCGGCAAGCTTGGTATTGGCAAAAACAACTTTAATGGTATAAACAAAAACTGCAGGCATCAGAGAATGCCCTTTGTAAGTTCCGTCCCATTTAAAGTTAAGGTCGTTCGATTCAAAAACTTTTTCGCCCCAGCGGTTAAACACTTTAACCTCCAGAAAACGAATCGCTTCTTTATTACCGTAAATTTCAAAAAACTCATTGTTACCGTTGTGGTCAGGCGAAAATGCGTTCGGAATAAAAATAACAGGTCCCGCAACAAGAATAGGGATCACCACCGTATCGCGGCAGCCATTGGAATCTACTGCCACCACCGTGTAGCGGGTATCCGCATCAGGGTCAAGCAAAGCCGATTCGCAAAGCGTATCCAGGCAGGTGATGCCTGCATTAGGCGACCAGGTATAGCTCACGATTTCAGCAGTGGTATTGCTTAAAATATTGACGGTAATGCTTTCTCCCACTAAGAGCTTCGCTTTATCGGGGGCAGCATACAAGCCGATATCCGAAAGAACGCTCAGCGTAAAAGTTACCAGGCTGTCGCATCCCGCCCGCGATTGAAGCATATTGCTGTAAGTTCCCGAAGCCGAATAATAATTGCCATTGTAGAAGAAGCGCTCACCGTAGCAAATGGTGCTTGCAAATTGTGAAGTGAATGAATCTACCACAAGCAGATTAGTAGCTACAATACTGTCGCACCCGGTTAAGGTAGCAGTAAGCGTGTCATAATAAACTCCCGGATTTTTTTGATACGCCCCCCCAACAAAAATACTATCGCCCACACAGACGCGCGCATCCGGACGATTGGATGTAACCGGATTTATAAAAACAAGTGTAGTTGCTAAGATGGTATCGCATCCGTTAATTGCGGCAACCGTATCTATATACGTGCCGGGCAAAGTTTGCCAAGCTCCACCAGCAAAAAAGCTGTCGTTCGCGCAAACAGGTTGCTGTCTGCTCGCATTAATCAGTGGGTCAATCACCAAAGTAGTCGAAAGCACACTGTCGCAGCCGTTCACGGCAGTAATCGTATCTACATAAACACCGGCAGTATGCTGATAGGCACCGCCAACCAACAAACTATCATTAGCACAAATGTTCCTGGTCGTAACTCCTGTAAGCAGGTTAGGCTGAGTTACATCCGCTGAATCAGCCACAGAGCAATTGTTGCTGTCAGTCACCTGCACCACATAGTGCCCCATAGTTAAACCCGTAATATCTTTAGTCAGATACAATCCGTTATTCCAGTTATAGCTGTAAGGCGGTGTTCCGTTCGAAACAGTCAGTGTCAAATTTCCATCAGCACCGAGGAAACAGGTAACATTCGCCACCGCAATGCTTGTTGCCATGGGGGCGGGTTCCGTGATGTCAGCAGTATCTACAATAGGGCAGTTATTCGAATCAACAACGTTCACTATATATTGTCCGGCAGTCAGCCCGCTGATATCTTCGGTAATATATGCACCGTTATTCCATGAAAACGAATATGGAAGTACGCCTCCGCTCACAGTGAGGTCCACACTGCCGTCATTTCCTCCGCTGCAGCTTATATTGATAACTGAGTGAGATATAAACATTGGTGCCGGCTCATTGATAAAAACGGTATCAATAACGAGGCATCGGTTTGCATCATAAACATTCACCATGTAAGTCCCGGAATCGACACCGGTAAGCGGCACATTGAATTGGGTGGTATCATGTTGCCAATAATAAATGTAAGGAGGAACTCCACCTGCAAGAATAACAACAGCACCACCGTCATTTGCACCGGGACAGGTAACATCCGTATGAATTTCATTGACAAAGAATGGCGGAGGAATAAGGTTCAGCGCAATGCTGTCAATATTTACACAGCCATGCGAATCGGTAACAGTTACAGTGTAGGTTCCCGCTGTAAGACCGTAAATAGAATCAATAGTGGTGGCGAGTGAATCATTCCATAGGAAAGTATATGGAGGAAGCCCTCCTGATACTCTTGCAAAAACTTCCCCTTGGTTTGAACCTGCACATTTAAAATGATACCCATTATAGAGTGTTGCCTGCATCACCAATGAAAGAGGCGGCAATTGAGTAAATACGGCAGTGTCTGTGGCAGTACAATTATTAGCATCAGTAATCACCACACTATAGGTGCCCGAAGAAAGTCCGCTTAGGTCTTCGGTAGTATATGCACCATTGTTCCATGAAAAAGTTTTCGTACCTGTCCCTCCGGTTACAGTCAAATCAATAGATCCTTGTCCGCCTGTGCAATACGGGTCAATGATCTCCATCGTATCGGTCAGGAGTGCCGGATTAGGAAGCGTCACGAGCATATAAGGAGTTACGCAATTATTTGCATCGGTAACTTTCAGCACATAGTCTCCCGAGCAAAGATTAGGAACAGAAGGCGCAGTACCACCGGGAAGAACCGGGCCGTTGGCATACCGCCATTCATACACAAATGGCGAAGTTCCGCCACTTACCGCCACCGAAACTCCCCCATTGCAACTGCCGAAACAAGACGGAAGCGTAGTTGAAGGCGCAGGAGTAATAGGAGCAGGTTGCCCTATGGAAACAGGAATAGCTTGTGAGCAGTTACCCGCGTCCGATACTATAATGGTATAGTTCCCCGCACAAAGGTTAGGAATAATGGCAGAACTGCCGCTATAAACTATCGCGCCTCCTGCATCTTGTGCCAGATAAGCGTAAGGAGTTGATCCGCCATTGGTAACAACGGTAACCATACCATTGCAATCGCCATTACATCTAATGGAAGTTGCAGTTGCGCTGGCAGTCATCGGATTATTAACCACCGAAGCGGTTGCAGAAACGGAGCATCCTAATTGATCAGTAATGCGTACCGAATAATTTCCGGAACAAGCGCTGGTATACGTGGCATTTGTGGCTCCGGCAATAGGCTGGTTACTACTGTTGTACCATTGATAGCCATAAGGAGGATTGCCTCCTGTCCCATTACCAATAATAGTTCCGTTGCAATTGGCACTGCATGTATTTGATGAAGCCGTGGCCGAAGGAATAATTGGATTCGGAACACTTATCAATGCAGTAGCAAACGACTTGCAACCGGTTCCGTTTGTTACCTGAACAGTATAAGTACCCGAGCAAAGATTCAGCGCAGAAGCAGTATTCTGGCCAATAGGAGCACCAGTTGAATCGAGCCATACGTACGTGCAGGAGCCACATCCTCCCGTATTCGCAAATGCTGACCCATCGCAAATATTGGAGCACGTAGCATTTTGAACCTGTGCAGTCACAGGTGTCGAACCGTTTTCACTGATAGATACTGAGAGAGTATCGTTGCACCCCCAGACTGTTGCATCTTCCACAACCACTAAATGCACTCCGGAACATAACCCGGTTGCTGTTTGAGTTTGCTGTACCGGTGCAGTGGTAAGCCACGTATAAGTATAAGTGCCATGCCCCCCGGTTGGATTCACCGTAGCTGAACCATTGCATAAATTACATCCCGCATTTACACCTGTAACAGTGCCGGTAACAGGCGGCGGCTCGGGTATGGTGACAATATTTGTAACAGTACAACCATGCGCATCAGTTCCTACCACGGTGTGATTGCCTCCGGAAAGTCCGGTTACATTAAAGGTAGTGGCTCCATTATCCCACCACGTAGTATAAGGAGGTGTTCCTCCTGTATAGGTTAATAATGCAGAACCGCCATACCAACCATAACAAAGAACACTTCCAACTATTGTTGGTGTGCCAATAAGCGGAAAAGGAAAATCATCAACGGTAACAGGCGTTGGGGGCGTAGCGCGGCATCCGTTACCATCTGTAACAGTCACATTATATGGACCCGGGCATAAATTAAATGCTGTAAAAGTTGTCTGACTTGAAGGGTCGTTCCATTGCACAGTAAATGGAGGAGTGCCACCACCGGTCATGCTTACAGTGGCAGTTCCGCTGCACTGCCCGGTACAAAGAGTCATGGTAGAACTGAGATCTATGTTTGAAGGACAGAAAATTCCCGTAATGGAATCGATGATAGCACTGCAGCCCCTGTTAGTAATTAAATTAACGTAAGTATAATTAACTGTTGGAGGACATGCTGTATAGATGTAAAATGGCGTAGCCGAAGTGCTGGTTGAACTGTCGGGAAATGTCCACACCAAATTAATAATGGGGCCATTGGCAATTACGCTGAATCGGGTGGTATCCCCTGCACATGATCCCGATACGGTACTTATGGTTGCACCACTCTCCTGAATATAAGGAGCACCTTGTCCGTTAGACTGATCGAAAGGATTGCAATTGACATACACTCGTTTGATAATAGTATCATTTCCCGTCAGGCTGCAGCAAGGAGCAGAGTTGGTGGCTATCAGCATTACATCATACGCTCCGCAAGTGGTGTATGTATGTGTTGGATTCGCACCATGGCCTATACTTCCGTCACCCCAGTACCAGGTATAATTGTTCTGGCTCCCGGGTGCGGAAATTGTAGTATTGGTAAAGGTAGTCGTAGATCCAAGGCAAGTGGTATCGGCTATAAAATCAGCAGTTAAAATAGCATCGGTGGAAGAAACCACCACTTGGCGTGTAATATGGCAGGTAGTAGTGAATAAATTCAAAAACCCATGGCAATAAGCAACCACCGTCATAGTAACTGTATAGGTGCCGGGTGTTGCATAGACATGGCACGGATTGCCGCCTGTAACACTTGGTGTTCCATCCCCAAAATCAAAAGTGACGCTCACTATCTCATCGCAGTCGCTGATGTAATTGCCGCAAACCTGATAGCATTGGCACCAGGGAGAATAAACTACTTCGAACCTTGAGCCTGTGCATCCATTGGCAAATACGTTTTCACGGCTGCAAACATTCAACAATAAGAGTAGAAGTAAAATTCTGTATCCGATGGCTTTCATTGTATCCTATAAGGATAAAATTTCATAGTCGATTAATTACCTAAATCTTTAACCCGTGCAATTCGTTTGTGTTCAACAATATTATTCACATCCGGCTTTTTCATATTTGGAGGCAGAATACCCTGCTCAACCTTTCTCATTTCTGGTTTTTCAATTTTGAGCGCTACCGGCTGAAAATTGCTGACTGTCAATTTAATATCCTTTCCAAAGCTTCCGCAATTTCCATCCTTATCTGTTTTCATCAGCAACACATCAAAACTTTCGCTATTGAAACTGGATGTTGAACCCGCTATTACTATGTCATTACCCTTAGAGAGAATCTTAGAAGGATACTCTTCTTTGCTTCCTCCATACACTTTTGCCCAAATCAAATTTCCACCTTTATCAATTTTAAAATTCAGAACATCGGTAGGACCATTTTCTATACCGTGTGTCATTCCCGAAACTACAAATCCTCCATCAGGAATTCGAACTATATCGGCAACCGATTCAAAATGTTGAGCGCCATAAGTTTTCGACCATTGAACGCTGCCGTGTGCATCAAGGCTCATCAGAAAAACATCAATATTAGTGGAACTGACATTGGTATTTCCTGCAAGCATGAAACCACCTTCCGGTTTTTCTACCACCAGGCACCCCATGGTAACACTGTTTCCCCGGTACTCCCGCGCCCATACCAAAGTTCCGTTAGGTTTTACTTTCGCAAGCAACAAATGGCGGACATCCTCCATGTTCACCTGCTGAGCGGGATTTTCAATTTTTTTATCGGTGCGCCCTTTCTTAGCAATATTACCAACCACCACATAGGACCCATCTTGCGCAACAATTACAGAGATACCCGTTGAAGGAACCTTTTCATTTCCGTAACTGAATTTTCGCGACCAAATTTTATTCCCATTGGCATCCAGCTTAAGAAGATATAAGCCCTGGTCTTCCGAACTCATACTGAAGAAAGCGCTGGATACCATATCCATGTTTTTGCACATGCCTACTATGACACATCCCCCATCCGGTGTTGCCTGCATCGAAAATCCCTCTGTCTCAATTCCGCCCTCATCAAATATTTTCTTCCATGCCAAATTGCCGTCTTTATCGGTTTTCACAACGGTCAGGTTTTCTCCTTCTTTTTTATTCGGTTGATACTTTTCTCCGAGCAGCATAAAACTGCCATCAGGCATTTGCAAAACATCATTTACCGTTTCACGCTCCGGACCTCCGTAGGTTTTTGTCCAAAGTAAATTTCCATTGCCGTCCGTTCGCATCAGCAACATGTCCCTCTCCTGGGCCACGGGGTCTTCGCTTTCCCCGGAAATAATAAAGCCGCCATCAGGTAAGAGTTTCAGAGCATTGCCCTTTTCAAAACTCTCCATACCGATTGCTTTATGAAATGTTTGAGCTGAGGCATCGAGTTGAGTAATAAGGAAAACAGCGGTAAGAGCACTTACCGTATTTTTTCGAACACGAAGGACGCTATTGAGCATCATTGAAATTTTAAAAATTATTTCGATAGAATATCCCTTCCCGTGAAGGAAACATTCGGGAAAATTACTTTTATATTTTCGTAAATCAAAATTATTTTTTAATCGTTTCCTCCTTGTAGATGGTGTAACATTTTTAATGGTTGCAGGCTGTTTGTGAATCTTTCTCACTCTTTTTAAACATCCCAACTATTGAGCATCCAAAAATATCAGGAATTGTATTGCTGAAAGCACTTTTCAAGCGTCACTCCGATAAGAACACCAACCGTATAACACAGCAAATCACTCCAAATAAAAGTGTTGCCTAAAATTAGCCCCCCGATAACCGTTGCGCGAACGGAATCAATGTAAGTGTCATGATAAAATTGTGTAAATTCAATAAAGTAAGAAAACAGTAGTGCAATAACGCCAATGAAAAAAGTTGACTCAGAAACAAAGACGAATCCAATTAACCAAAACACCATAAGCGACCAACATATATCACCGGCATATTCAACAACAACTTCCGGCAATAATCCGCTGAGTTTTCTTGACGCAATTCCGATTACAACCGTTATGAAGATTAAGAATAATTGAAGGAGTCTGTTTCTTTTCATGAAGCCTGCAAGGCGAATGTACGAAACGGTTTTTGCCTTTCTTGCTATATACCTACAAAAAAAAATACCGCACTAAAAGCGCGGTATTCTTACGATGAAGGTTCATAACTCCGACATCCAAACCAAAAGTGAAACACCCTGGTTTCAATATAGTAAACGGTACGTTCAAAAAAAGGTTTCAGAATCTTTTGGAAATATTTCCCGTGGTAAGCTTAAATCCGATTTCACCCTTTCTTGCTAAAATCAAAACTTGTATCCACCCTTATTTATGATGTGATCCGCCACATCTCTTCGCATATCTTTCGGGTTAATTCGATAGGTTCTTAGCATTCTCCTCAGCAAGCATTTAAGAACCATCTTTTCTATCCCTCCTGAAAAACTATCCACCGCGTTGTTTGCCGATTTACGCGCCACATCAAGAGCATCGTATAAATACAGCTTCGCCATTTTGGTTTTAACATCCAATTCTGTTTTATCAATGTCCGTCTTTTGGCTTAGCTTTTTCACCCGTAAGAAAGCAGACTCGGAAATAAATGCCATGGCAAGAATATCAGCCAGGTTCATTACTATTTCCTGCTCATCCACCAATTTGGTTTTCAGTTTATTTCCTGCGGCACCGGTGATGATCATAAACAGCGCTTTCAAATTGTTCACGAACTCAAACTCGGTGGCGAGAAAACCGGTATTGAAAGGATTATAATTTTGTGCAATTGCCGCAGGAACCGTTTTTGCTGCCGCTTTCAGATTTAATTCTTTGGTAACGAAAGCCCGTTTATAAAACTCACCGAGCGAAAGCATGCGGTTAATTTCATTGGTACCCTCATAAATTTTAGTAATACGCGCATCACGGTAAGCCATCTCCACTCCTGTTTCCTGGCTATATCCCATGCCGCCAAACATTTGTATCGCTTCATCACCCGTACTGCACATTGCTTCGGAGCCTTGTATCTTCAATATGGCGCATTCAATAGCGTATTCGCGCATGGAGTTAATCTTCGCATCGTTATAAGAACTTCCGCTTGCCTTTAGCTCAGCATGTTTTTTATCTACATCAGCTCCAACCCGATAAACACCCGATTCAATTGCAAATGCATTAGTGGCAATGATGCCGAGCTTTAGTTTCATTGCTCCGAACTGAGAGATAGGCTGATTGAACTGTATGCGCTGGTTGGTGTATTCCACTATTTTGTCTAAACCATTTTTCATTCCTCCCACTCCTCCGGCAGCAATTTTGATACGACCGCTATTCAATATGTTTAGCGCCATGTTGAAACCCTTTCCGCGCTCGCCCAACAAATTCTCCTTCGGAATTTTGCAATCATGGAAAAATACTTGCACCGTGCTTGATGCCTTAATTCCCATTTTCTTTTCTTCCTTTCCCAATTCAATGCCGCCAAAGCCCTTCTCTACAATGAAAGCAGATAACTTTTCATCATTATCTATTTTGGCAAATACTGTAAACACTTCAGCAAAGCCGCCATTGGTAATCCACATCTTTTGTCCATTCAAAATATAATGTGTGCCTTCTGTATTGAGCACTGCCCGTGTTTTTCCGCTATTGGCATCAGAGCCCGCACCAGGTTCAGTGAGACAATAAGAGCAACCTTTTTCTCCGGTTGCAATCTCCGGCAGGTATTTTACTTTTTGTGCTTCGGTGCCATACCAAAGAATTGGTAAAGAACCAATCGAGGTCTGACAGCCAATAGTAGTGGCAAATGAGAAACCACCAGCTAATCCTTCGGTGAATAAAAGCCCGGTATTAAAGTCCAAGCCCATTCCTCCGTATTCCTCATCAATAGAAACTCCACACAATCCGAGCGCTCCTGCTTTCTTGAAAACAGACAATACGAGGTCTTTATCTTTTTCTGCATCGAGCGAAGCTACCTTGCCGAAACCCATACTGTGCACTTCTTTTACCATGAAGTCCTGCACGGTATGGAGGATCATTTTTTGCTCTTCGGTAAATTCTTCGGGAATGAAGACATCGGCAACGGGAGTTTCTTTCAACAAGAAAGAACCTCCGATAAGTTTAGATTTTGCGGACATGATTGGTGTAGCAGTTTTTGGTGCGGTTAAATATGGGAATTTATTTCAGACCGCTTTGCATAAGCCTTGTTTTACCGAAACTACATAACACATTTATGCCGATGAAACATCAGCTGAATTTACCTCATCCGCCCTTCGGGCACCTTCTCCCGAAACAGAAGAAAGGAAAACAGAATACAAGAAACTTACAACGCACTTGAGCGCGCTGAAATGTTTAGCTGGCTAAGCTTGCCACCATCAAACCAACACGAGATGCCATAGTTGCTCATTTCGTATTCGCTATAACCGTTGCTATAGCTCACCGTTGGCTTACCGAGAATTCCTCTGACTTCCCCCGATGACATTCCGAACTTTAATGCTTTGGGAAGCTTGCCTTTGAAAGAACCATAAACAGGGCTGGACTTATAAAGGTGAATTTCATCTACGGCATCTTTTTTCATTATGAGCTCAAGCCCGTCTTTCGAAATGCAATGAGTAGGGTTTGAAATTTCGCATTTGTAACCGGATATTAATTTCTGCACTTCGGAGCTTTTTATGTCTTTGCCGAGATAGGCAGTCAACGCATCGCCTTCCTGAGCAAAAAGGAAAGCCACTAAAAACAGGGCAAGCATAGTTGCCACTGCTTTCATGTTCATTTTTGTTTTCATGATATTGAATTTTTATTACCCTAAAATTACGAAAAATCATGCCGATGCTTTGCTAAATTGCGGCAGGAAGAAAAGGTTTTGAGAAAGTCTTTAGATTTGTAAAGGGCACTACAAATCGTGCATGGTGTGTTTCCACTTGATGTTGCAGCCTATACTTGGACGCTGATGTTCAGAAACGGGCTTTCCTGAAAGGAGATTATCTAAGGATTCGCGCATATCTTTTCCCGATAAGGGAATGTTATTCTTTGGACGCGAATCATCCAGTTGCCCGCGATAAACCAATTTTAATTCCCCGTTGAAAATGTAAAAGTCGGGGGTGCAGGCGGCATCGTAGGCTTTTGCCACTTTTTGTGTTTCATCATATAAGTAAGGAAAGGGGTAATTCAACCGCTGCGCAGTTTTTCTCATTTTCTTTCCAGCACATTGGGATCCTAAGCTTAGAATTCCACGTGGACAAGTTGTCGCG
>JADMIO011583365.1_pt1 | contig 84546 bp, 71 predicted proteins | sample 8958161 | NCBI WGS metagenome assembly JADMIO01 (sample SAMN16585339, study PRJNA669376) | soil metagenome | isolation source: Crop rotation soil | place: USA: Cullars Rotation, Alabama | collected 2011 | reverse complement strand
AAGCGGCCGCGACAACTTGTCCACGTGGAATTCTAAGCTTAGGATCCCAATGTGAATCCGGGTTATTTTGGCGATAAGCCCGTTCTGGCGTTGGTTGTAGGTACTGTGAATGCAGATGACAAACCTGTGGACGCTAAGATCAGCGTTACAAATGCCGATACCGGTGAGAAGCAGGGCGAATACCACTCCAACTCTTCTTCCGGAAAATATATCATTGCATTAACTCCGGGGAATAATTATAAAGTAGCGATCGAGGTTGAAGGATATGAAGCCCAATATCAATATGTAAATGTGAAGAACCTCGATACTTATGTACAGGTTCAAAAGGATTTCAAATTGTATTCTGATGGATACCGGAAGGCAAACGGTATTACCGCCGTTCAGGATTCATCAAATGTATTGCAGAACCAGATCAATCAGCAGCTGAAACGTTATAACGAAGAGAAGAAAGCGGAAGTTTATGAAGCACGTGTGTACCAGGAATTATTGAAAAAATACGGTGATGTGAAGAATGAATGTGTAAGTTATAATGTGGAATTGGGAACATTTGAAAATGCGGGAGATTTTAACCCGGGTAAACTGACCGGTATCGGGGGGGACATCCAGGAGCGGAAAGATGATAAGGGAAATACCACGTTTTATTATGCGAATTTTAAGACCATGCTTGATGCGGAAATTTTTAAGTACCGTGTGATCGAAAAAGATACTTCCCTGAAAAATATTATTGTAACCGTAAAAGATTGTAATGGTAACCGCCGCTTGATCCAGCAGTATTATCAGAATGAATATACACGGAAAGATTATTCTCCTCCGGTTGACAGTAAAGTGATCGCCAAAAAAGGAATTGTGGCGCTTAACAGCGGTGACGTGTTGAAAGATGCGGTGAAAGATAATGGTACTTCCGAAATCGCCGGTTTAACGTTCAAAGTAGAGATCGGGGCAGTTGATAATCCGGCGGATTTCAAATTGGATTATTTGAAGAAATACGGAAAGATCGAAAGCAAAAAATACCCGGACGGAAAAACACGCTATACATTTGGTCCGTTTAAAACATTGGCTGAAGCAGAAGCTTTCAGAAAAAATTTAGTGGAGAAAGAACCGGAAGCATCTCAATCATTTGTGACAGTATTCTTCTTTGGAGCACGTAAAACGGTTGAAGAGTATAAAAATCCGTGTGATCCGAATGCGCCGAGCGATTTCTCTTTCTTTGTCGGAAAGGATCTGAACGACAAAGAGATCTATAACAAGCTGATCGGTATGGCTGGTGGAATTTGTGCGGAAGGATTGATCTTCAGGGTTCAGATCGGTGCATACCATCATCCCGAGAATTTCAAGCATAAGAACCTGAATTCGCTGGAACCTCCTCCTGCATTGGTATTGCCATATCCCGACGATATAACACGTTTCACGATGCGTGATTTTACAACCTTGAAAGATGCGGAGATCTTCCGTCAGGAAGTCATTCGTTTGGGAACGACAGATGCGTGGATCACTGCAGTTTATAATGGCAAGCGCATGTTGTTACAAGAGCTGATCGCCACAAATTTCTTTAATAAGAAAGTGAATTAATCAATGATCTCCTGAACACGTCCAACCTGGCGTGTATCGAGTGTGACCTTGATCCCCCTGGAATGAAATTCGGCACTGGTGAGTATCCACATTACTTTTCCGCGGGTACGTTTTCCGGTACGCTGATCTTTTTTTAAAACAATGTCAACCGTTTGACCTAACCGGATATTTTTCCGGAACATATTGGGTGTATGCGGGCCTTGAAGATTCATGTGATTTCTGTCTAAAATTAGTTATTTTTGAATAAGCGAACATGTATTTCTCTATGAAAAAAATAATATCCATCCTTTTCCTTTTTTCTTTTATCCAAACTTCCTTTTCTCAAGGAAGCATGAAAACACGCAAATGGAGAAAGACCGAACTTGATTCACTTACGAAGGCGCAAACGCTTTTTGAGGAGGAGAATTATACCATGGCCCTGCCATTGTTTGAAGCCATGCAGCTGAATCATCCCAAAGAGACCTACCTGAAATATGTAACCGGGATTTGTGGCTTGTACCGAAGCGATATGCATGAACGCGCGTTGGCTTTGCTGACAGAAGTGTATGCGAAGAACAAAAAAGCGGCTGATATTGAGTATGATCTTGCACGTGCATATCATTATAACTATAAGTTTGACGAAGCATTGGCCATGCTGGATAAATACGACAAAAGGAAAAATCTGACAGAACAGGGTAAGAAAAATTCACAGCAGCTGCGTGATTATTGCAACAATGGGAAGATCTTGGTGGCAGCACCGGTGGACGCGCAGATTGAGAATATCGGTGAAGTGGTGAATACCGTGAACTCAGAATATGTTCCCGTGATCTCTTCCGATGAAGAAGTGATGATCTATACGTATCGCGGTGATGAGAGTACCGGAGGAAAACAAAATGGCGCGTTGCAACCCGATCCGCTGGGAATTTATTATGAGGATGTGTTTATTACGCACAAAGAAAATAATAATTGGGTGGCTCCCGCGAGTATCGGTCCGAACATCAATACAAATGCGCACGATGCAGCCATCGCGATCTCGAACGACGGGCAGAAACTATTCATTTTTAAAGACGATGGAAATGATGGAGGTGATATATACATCAGTACACTTAATGGAGAGAACTGGAGTGCACCCGAAAGGTTGCGTGGTGATGTAAATACGTCCGCATGGGAAGGAAGCGCTTCCTTATCGGCAGATGAGAAAACATTGTATTTTTCAAGTGAATGGCCGGGAGGTTATGGAGGTAAGGATTTATACAAGGCTACACAAAATCCGGATGGTTCCTGGGGAAATGTGAAGAATTTAGGAATGACGATCAATACCATATATGATGATGATGCACCTTTCATTCACCCGGATGGTAAAACAATGTTCTACAGTTCCAAAGGATTGAACAGCATGGGTGGTTATGATATTTTTAAAACAACATTCAACGCGGCCGATTCAAGCTGGAGTAAGCCCGAAAATATGGGTTATCCGATCAATACCCCTGATGAGGATATTTATTTTGTAATGGCAGCTAATGGTGTTCGGGGATATTATGCTTCCGGAAAATCGGGAGGATTTGGATTGCAGGATATTTATTCGGTGGATGTGAGTAAAATGATGAAAGCACCTGTGGTATTCATGCTGAGCGGTGTAACAACGCAGGAGAATAAACCGGTAGAAGCACAGATCACGGTGGATGTGATGGATAAGAACCAGGTGTACAGAAGTTTTAAATCCAATTCACAAAGCGGAGCTTACCTGGTGAATTTACCTCCGGGAGCTAATTATAAAGTAACGTACCAGATCCCGGGTTTTCCTCCAAAGACAGAAAAGGTGGAAGCCATAGCGCTGACAGCTTATACCGAAAAAACGATCGATGTGAATTTCTCTACAAAAGATACAATGCCGAAAGTGGATTCAACAGCGCTTATTGCTGCCAATACAGTTAAAACAGATTCAACACATAAAGTGACAATTCCTGAAGTGGTCAATAAATATGGTAATTCGAGCAAGGAAGGATTGGAATTCAAAGTGCAGATAGCAGCATACCATTTGCCTAAGAATTACAAGTATGATAAACTCAAAGGATTAGGAAGCGTAGAAAAATTATTATTGGATGATGGCATCACACGCTTTACAATTGGCGGCTCCTTTAAAACATTGAACGAAGCGATCGAGCATAAAAAGAAAGTGCGTGCAGCGGGACAAACAGATGCGTTTGTAACGGCTATTTATAATGGAAAGCGGGTTTATTTAGAGGAACTGGATAAGATGGGATTGATACAGATCTATCCGAAGAAGGAATAAAAAAATCCCGCGGTGAGCGGGATTTTTTTATTGAGGTTATTCAAAAATGATCTTTTTGCTGACTTGTTTTCCATTGATATTCATTTTAACAAGGTAGATTCCTTTGGGATATCCTGTTAGAACCAGGGTTGACTTTCCGGTGGTTTCGTAAGATTTTACCAGTTGTCCAAGCATGTCAATCACTTCGATCGTTGCTTTGTCGCCGCTGCCTGTTTCGATATTGAAAATGCCGTTTGCCGGGTTAGGATAGATCGATAATTGATCTGTATTGTTTTCTTCGATGGCTGTCGTACCATTTAATACCAGTCCGCTGTAATCAGGTGCCGAATTGTCTTCCACAACCTGGATGTTTTGTCCGCTCATTGCATGTGTCATGTAAACGATCACAGAATATTGCTGCCATGGACAGGTATTACTCCATGTTCCGCGTGTGATACGATAGGTATGACCTGCAGTGAATTTTCCCTGAACAGGATTTCCACAGCCTAAGTGCATTGGGTTACCGCCTGTGCTTGTAAAATAAGGACCATCATAGCCATTGTAATTACAAGAGAGTGAAGCCCACCAGCAGTTGGAATTAACCACCTGTGATCCGGAAATAACAGTTGTGTTTGAAGAGCTCACTAATTCTTCAACGATCCATGAGAATCCAAATCCGGGGATTCCTGAAACATTTGTAATAATTGGATTTCCATTACAAGTATAAAAATTGTCAGTTGCATTTAGATTTGTCGCCAGGTTAAAGCGTGGATCATTGTTTTCCACGTTTACATTTACCACATCGGTAGCTTTACAGCCTGTTGTAGTATTTGTAACTGTTAATGTGTAAGGAAATGAAGCTGTAGGGCAAACGGAAATTGTTTGTCCGCTTCCTGCGTTCCATGGCTGATCATTAAAATAGGTCCAGTTGTATGTATAACCCGAAGTTGGGTTTCCGGTTGTTCCGATAGTAGCACAAGAACCATTGCAGATGGTAACATCCGGACCAGCATTTGCAACCGGTGGACAATTGATATAGATAATTTTTGTTGCTTCATTCCATCCGGTACAATTATTTTGAACCGCTAATTTCACTCTGTAATATTTTCCACAAGGAATGGTTGAACTGTTCGGAAATGTAAATGTCCCCGGAGTACCGGAATACCAACTGCTCCAAGAGTAGCCACCGGTTGGAACTCCGGAAGAATTGCATTCAACGATCTCCCAAAAATGATTGAGTGCCGTAGACGGTCCATCGGAGCCCGTGAATGTTAAGTTGGAACCTCCGCAGAAAGTATTTGCCCCGGCTACCGAGGCGATTAAATTAGGGTCAGCGGCATGATCGATTACTATATTACCGGAAACAAAGAGACCTGTAAAGGTATTGTGTCCACCATACATTTGATTGTTTACAGTAATATAAATAGTATTGGTTCCTGAAACAATTTCACTTGGAGACAGCGTTATTGTAGTACTGGATAAAGGGTTGAAAGTAGCGCTGAGTGCATGGTGAGTAGTATTTATTTGGATATCCGTAACATTATTATCCCCTCCGAAATTATAAAGATTTAGGGTTGCTCCGTTTACGATGCATGCTTTAGAAGTGAATGTCATCTTATAGTAGTAATTACCTGTAGGCCCAAGCTCTGTCGCATTTCCTGTTCCATCAATGTATGGCGATAGCCATCTTGCAGCGGAGGTACTTGCCCATGTACCGGTGTAAACCGTAGTGCCAGAGATCACAGAACCGTTCGTACATTTAACGTTTACATAAGTTCCACTGCCGGGTACAGCTACTTTCCAGGTGTCGTCATTTACTGTTGGTGCAATTAAAGTGTTTGTTCCGTTCACTACGCCGGTAGATAGATCAACTGTATCTAATGATTGTGCTTTAGCGAAACCGGCGATTCCAAGTAATGTAGCTAATGCAATTGTTTTTAATTTCATTTTTTATTTTATTTTATTTTTTTACCTACTCTTTTTAAGCTTTTCGGCAATCGCTTGGAGTTGACGACAAAAGTGAAACATTCAATTGAAGGATTCAGAGGCGATTTATTTCCGGCAGGTTAGGACCTGTCATTGGTCAAAAAAAAATAACCAACGGTAACTGCCGGTGGTTGTTTTTTGTGAAAAAGGTAAGAAAGATCAAAGCATAGAATTCATTAGCTGGAGAAATTCATCTTTTTTCCTGCGCGCGATCTCGATCATTGATCCATCTTCCATTTCTGCAAAATAACCATCTGTGCGCAGATATTTTTTGACTTTTCGAATGTTAATCAGGTGCGATTTATGTGAACGAAAAAACTCCTTTGCAGGGAGTTGGTCTTCAAATTCCTTCAGATTTTTTGACACCATGTATTTTTTTCCGTCAGTACTGAAAAAAGTCGAATAACTTCCGTCGGATTCTACACGGATTATATCTGTAATATTTAAGTAAACGATACCATCCTTGATAGGAAGTCCTATTTTCCCTGCAACCTCGGCTTTCCGTTCCGCGATAAATCCTGCATATCGGTTTACTGCAGGTTTGTTTTTTAATGCAATGGCTGCATTCTTAACGGATGTCCTTAATTCATCAATATCAATGGGCTTTAATAAATAATCAAGTGCGTGGTGACGGATGGCTTTGATAGCATAATTCTCATAAGCCGTAGTAAATATAAGTTGAAAGGGGATCTCGTCAAAACGCTGGAGAAGGGAAAACCCATTTCCATTTGGCATTTCAATATCCAAAAAAACAAGATCGGGTTCAGTTTTTTTAATCAGGCTATAGCCCTCTTCTGCATTGGTCGCAATGCCTATGATCGTGACGTCCGGGCAATAGGTACCGATCATCCTGGACAGAATTTCTCTGCCTTTGTTTTCATCGTCAATTATTATTGCCTTCATTATTCAAATTTAAGTTAAAGTTCGCAGGATATTATAAGTCTGTCGCATTTTTTAGTGGGATAAAAATTTCCACTTTTGTTCCGCATGCATTTCCTTGTTCATCGTAAAGGTCAGTTGTAGTTTCAGAAAGATCACTGCTACTGATAGCATTTAGTACTGTAAGACGTTCCCGCGTGATAGAGCTTCCCATTGAGCTGTGTCCATCTTCTTTCCTGATTTCTGCGGCTTTAGTACGTCCAATTCCATTGTCAATAATGATGCATTTGAGCATGTCTCCATCCTTTATTAAATCGATCCGGATATTCCCCTTTTTTTTCAATGGCAGTATCCCGTGTTTGATGGCATTCTCTACATAAGGCTGAATAAGCATGGAGGGAAGTTGTGTTGCACTTGTATTTATTTTTTTATCGATGTTGATCGAGTAATCAAAACTATTTTCAAATCGCATGGCTTCCAATTCCAGGTACAACTCCAGCGCTTTTAATTCTTCATCCACGGAAATGCTGTTGTATTCCGAATTGTTCAGAATCGCACGTAAGAGACGGGAAAATTTGGACAGGTAGCGGTGGGCTGATTCATTATCCTTGCTGAGGATAAAATGCTGAATAGAATTCATTACGTTAAACGTAAAGTGCGGATTCATTTGCGCTCTTAAAGCTTTCATTTTCAGATTCAGGAAACTCCTGTTTAACTCTGTATTATGTTCTTCTTTTTTCTGGATAAGTTTTACCCTGTAGCGAAAAAGAAGCATAATAAGCAAAAGTACTCCGCTAAGCGCCAGAAGTATAAACCACCACTTTTGCCAAAAAGGTGCATCAATTGTAAAAGGAATACTGATGCAGGGATTGGACCATTGTGAATGCGGTGAACGGACGGATACATAAAATGTGTAGTTATTCGGGGGGAGCGTGGTAAATTGCACTTCGCGACTCTTTGTGTATATCCAGGAACTATCCAGACCGGACATTTTATATCTGTATTCAAGGCTTCCCGGATCCCGGTAGCTAATTCCTATAAACCTGATCCGGATATTATTCTGATCATGCTCCAGAAAGTAATGCCCTGCAGAATTCTTTATACTATCATTGATCATTACCTGTGTGATGTAAATGGGTATGACTGTCCCGGAAGAAAATTCGGCGGACTCGTCAAAAAATGAAACCCCTTTATTAGTGGCTATCCAGATCTTTTGATTTTGGGTCAAAAGATCGTTGGCTTCATTAGAAGCGACCCCATCTATATTTGTAAAGGAACTCAGAGTATAAACCAGCGGTTCTTTTTTTGTGATACAGATCCTGTTCACGCCTTTGTTGGTGGCCGTCCAAATCCAATTTCCATCTGTGATCACACGATACACATTATTTCCGCAGAGTCCTTTTTTTTCATCAAGCTGATACACACGGCTGTTCATATCATAAATCAACAAGCCTTTTCCCTTAGTGGCTATCAGAAGCATGCCGTTGCCGGTAAACGCGAGATCAAGAATTCTTTCTTTCAGCAACGGATTTTTATTTGAAAGTGAAACAAATGTTTGAGTCGGAATATTAAATTGCCAAAGTCCGTCCAGGCTACCTGCAAGAAGTGTGCTGTCATTCCATTTTACCAATGCATTGAATCGTTTGAGTTGCCATTTAGTATGCGAGTTAAAAACGATCTTGTCATTATTTATTTCTGTAAGGCCCATAGAGCTTGCCAACCAGTAATTTTGACCGCCGGTAATTACAATTTTATGAAATGAACTTATGTTGTTTGAAAAGATTAATCTGTTCCCCTGATACCAACCACATGTTGTTCCACCCGAAAGCCATATTCTTTTTTTTAAAGGATCGTTGAAAAGGGAGGGTGAACTGACTGATGGGCTTCCGTCTTTGTTAATATTGATAGTGGAAATTACAGAATCATGGATTTGATTCAAAAAGCCGGTTTGTGAAGCAGCATAAACAATATTACCGTCGCCGGCAAGACAGTTTATCTTGTTTCCGGATAGTCCGACGTTCTGATCATACGTAAGAATTTTTTTTGACGGAGTATAATAAACACCATCTCCTTCTGTCGCAAACCAATAGCCCTGTTCATTATCCTCTATGACCGAATTCACAGGGAGTCCTTGAAGATAAACAGATTGGTCATCCAGATCGCCGTTGTGAAAATGAAAAACGCCTCCGAGATAAGTACCCACCCAAAGGTCCTGATCCCTGTCTTCGTATATCCAAATGCATCTTTTTGGAAGCTGATGCATTTTTATTTCTTGGAGGTTTTTTAAAATATAAATAGTATTTAATCTATTGCATACAATGTTTTTTTTCTGTGTAATGATCATTCTGTCGCTACCATAAAGGCCATTTCTGTTGCCCTTGAGAGCGGTTTGTCCATTCAATACCGACGTATTAAAATGAACGGAATCATCATAGCCGATCTGGCTGTTTGAATAGATCAGAAAAGAAGGATTAGGTTGAATGACTTCAACTTTATTTGTTTCATATTTTCCACTGAATAAGTGATCGATCTTACCTTTCGGTGAGATCTTAAAAATGCCCTCACGCAATACGCCTATAAAAATATTTCCTTGTTCATCAACCCCAAACGAGGTCTTGATGGGATTATTCAATAATTTTTGTAGCTGGTCATTGTATTTAAACTGGACTATTTTTCCGTTCTCGAAATAAGAAAGTTTGCAGGAGATGGGTACGAACCAGACTTTGCCGGAATGATCTTCAAAGATCTCAAAAACGGTATTGTCCGGCAGGCCATCATTCATCGAAAAATTTTCGAATTCATACCCGTTATAACGGCTGACTCCGTTGCCTGTTGCGAACCAAAGATAGCCTTTGGAATCCTGCTTTACCTGGTATACCTCAGAGCTGGGAAGACCGTCTTCTACGGTAAAATGACGGAATGAAGGATGTGGGTCCTGGGGAAATACATAAAAAGGGGTCAGTAATAAAAAAAGAAAATTTATTGCAAGGAGAAATTTTTTCAGGCGCATTTATTTACTCCGAATAGATCTTATCATATAACGCTTTATTCTCTCCCAAAATAACTTTCCGTTTCAATGAAAGTTTCGGTGTCATTTCATTCCGTTCGATGGTCCATTCGCGCGGCATTAATTCCGGGCGTTTGATCGTTTCATATTGTGCCAATGATTTGTTGATCTCGTCCACTTCTTCACGTATGCGTTTTTTTACTTCTTCGTTATTGATCATTTCTTCGTTAGTAGTATACTTGATCCCTTTGATACTGCACCATTCTTTCAAATGTGCAAACGACGGAACGATGAATGCCGAAGCGAATTTCTGATTTTCACCGATCACCATTGCCTGTTCAATGAAGAGTGATTCCTTTAATTTGTTTTCGATCATAACGGGAGCAATGTATTTTCCTCCCGAAGTTTTGAAGATCTCTTTTTTACGATCAGTGATCTTCAGGTATTTTCCTTCGTCGATGATGCCTATATCACCTGTGTGGAACCAGCCTTCCGAATCGATCGTTTCGGCAGTGGCATCGGGACGATTGTAATAACCCAGCATCACGTTCGGACCTTTCACAAGAATTTCCCCGTCTTCCGCAATTTTTACGGTTACGCCGTCGATCACCGGACCAACGGTTCCGAATTTAATTCCGTTCGGTAAAAAATTATTTACAGCGATCACCGGAGAAGTTTCTGTTAAACCGTAACCTTCCAATACCATGATTCGTGCAGCCTGGAATACTCTCGCAAGTCGTGGCTGTAATGCAGCTCCGCCCGAAGCAACGGCAACAACATTTCCGCCCAGGGCTTCACGCCATTTGGAGAAAACAAGTTTGTTGGCGATCTTTAATTGGAATTCATACCACCAGCCGTTAGCGCCATGCAATTCATAGCGCAATCCCAGATCGAGTGCCCAGAAAAATAATTTACGTTTGATCCCTTTTTGTTCGTTCCCTTTCGCGACGATTTTATCGTATACTTTTTCGAGCAGGCGTGGAACCGTACCGAAGATCTGCGGTTTTACTTCCTTTAAATTATCACCGATTGTATCAATGCTTTCGGCATAATACACCGAAACACCGAGGTAAAAATAAAGTGTGCTTAACATGCGTTCGTATACGTGATTCAGCGGTAAAAAACTCAAACCGATCCAGTCCGATTGAAACGGCGCCAGTACGCGACACGCAATTGAATTGCTGATCAAATTGTTATGGGACAACATAACGCCTTTAGGATTACCCGTTGTTCCTGATGTATAAAGAATAGAGAAAAGATCATTGGGTTTAATGCTGTTCTTGATCGCTTCAATTTCTTTTGCTTTCGGATTTCGTTTTCCCTCCTCTGTTAATTCCGACCAGTGTTTTGCACCTTCAATCTTATTGAATGTATAAATACCTTTGATGGTATCGAGTCCCGCCGATGCCGTCTTTACCTTTGTATACAGATCGGAACTGGATACAAAGACATATTTTATTTTTGCATCGGTTAAAATAAATGTCAGATCATGCTCGCTGATAGTAGGGTAGATCGGAACACTGACAGCACCAATCTGCTGGATCGCAAAATCCGCAAAGTTCCATTCCGGGCGATTGTTGGCAATGATGGCAATTTTGTCGTCACGGGTAATACCTAAGTCGTATAAACCATAACTCAGGTTGTTCACATTGTCAATGAATTCCTGGGTGGAATACAGTCTCCATTTCCCATTCTCTTTTGCTGCGAGTGCATTGGGTTTGTTGTATTTTTCGAGAAGTTGCGGAAGAATATCAAAAATGCGTGTTACTGCCATTAGTCGTTAGTCTTTAGTCGTTAGTCATTTGTGCCACACAAGCCGGGTATTCGCTACAAGATTCGTATATTCGCATATTCGTATGGATTCGTTATCTGTACCTAACAAAAATAAAATAATTTGCCCATACCGCAACAATAATAATCATTATGCAGACAAAACTTACACAGCTCCTGGAGATCGATTTTCCGATGATCATGGCACCGATGTTCCTGGTGAGCAATGAGGCGATGCTGAAGGCGGGCATGAATAGCGGTATTGCGGCGGCATTTCCTACCCTGAACTACCGGAAGGAAGGTGAACTGGAGAAGATACTCGATGCATTGAATGATGCGAAAAGTAAACTCACGGTAAAAGGAACATACGGTGTGAACCTGATCGTACAGAAAACAAATCCTTTGTATGTAAAACATCTGAAAGTTTGCGTGGAGAAGAAAGTGCCCTTTTATATAACATCTCTCGGAAATCCTAAAGAAGTGATCGAACAGGCACATAGTTACGGTGCAAAGGTTTTTTGTGATGTGACCAATATAGAACATGCACAAAAATGTTTTGACCTGGGTTGTGATGGATTTATTGCTGTTGGGCAGGGTGCGGGTGGACATGCAGGACCGAATACATTGCAGGTGCTTGTTCCGTCGTTGCATCACCATTTTCCGGATAAGATGGTGATCGCTGCGGGTGGAATTGCAAATGGGGAAGGGGTTGTGTCCATGCTTGCTTTGGGAGCAGTTGGGGTTTCGGTGGGAACACGTTTTATTGCAAGTACCGAAGCGGAAGTCAGCAATGATTATAAGAATGCCATTGTTTCGGCTAAAATGAATGATATCGTTTTGACCGAAAAAATATCCGGGACTCCGGCTACTATTATAAATACGCCATTTGCAAAAAAGATCGGATATAAACAAAACTGGCTGGAGCGTTTGTTATCGAATAATTCCAGGACCAAAAAATATTTCAAGATGTGGGTGCAGATCAGCGGGATGAAGAAACTGGAACAATCCATCAAGCCCGGGAATTATCAAACTTTATGGTGTGCGGGACAGAGTGTGGAACTGATCGATGATATCAGGCCATGCGAAAAGATCATTGAGAGAATGAAGCAGGAAACAACAGAAGCGTTGGAAATGGTGAAAAAGATGTGCTGATTTTTTGATATGCTGATGTGGTGATGGAGCACACCCCTAACCCCTCTCCAGAGGGGAATCGTTTCTGCTCGCCGAGTAATCTTATTCATTAATCCTCATTACACGGGCAATTACAATTTCTAATTGGCGAAGGTGCTTTCCCTGTTTTTAAAACCATAAGTCATTGATTTTGAGTGAATTGAAATTTTTAAAAAATCTCAAATTGCGCTCCATTTTCAACATCATTCATCGATATTGTTAATAAATTAGTCGTTCAATAACATAAATATAACGATAAATATTTGTTTTGTGTCAAAAAAAGAGTACTTTTGCACTCGAATTAGTACAGATAGTATCAAAAAATGAAAAATATAACCTTTTCTTTTGCAGTAATAGTAAGCCTTTTGGCGGTTTCTTGTAAAAAAGAGACTGAAGTAAAGCCTCAGGGTCCGGTTACTCCAAAAGAAATTGGTGTTGAATATCGCATTGTAAGTGAAACATCTAATGTAAATGTGACTTATTTGTTCCCGAATTCCAAAGGTGAATTGATATCTACACACGAGGAAGTCAAAAGATCACCTTATTCCGTTTATTTAAAGACAACATCCGGTCATTTCTTATCAGTAGAAGCTTCAAATGTAATTCCTGCTTCAAAAGATGTGACGGTACAGATCATTGTGGATGGAGTATTGTTCAAGGAATCAACAAGTCATTCTCCTTCACAACCCGCAGTTGCCTCTGGCAATTATTAATAATTAGATTTAGTTTAGAGAGATTTATCTAATTATCGAAAACCCGTCTTGGAGAGAGGACGGGTTTTTACTTTTTTTCCGGTCTATAAATAGCCAAAGATTCACAGATTATTTTGGTTAAAAAGAAATTTTCACGGATGAGACATATTGTTTCTTTTCAATCCGAGTAATTCAGGTTTTTTATATTTTCTTCTTAATCGGCGAATCTGTGGCTTATTTTATCAACACCTGGCAATTATTCCCCTTTTTTCTTTTAATTTAGAGCTACGACTGATAAAATCATTACCCTATGACGATGTTAAAAAAATACAAGTTCAAAGACATGAAGGTCTATTCATCCGACGAATGGATGGCGAACTCGACAAAAAAGTACAGAACCGTATTCGACCGTGCAGAAACCACTTACCTGCGAACCGAATTCTCATTTTATAACAAACTTTTCGATGAAGAAGATTGGAAAGCAAAGATCCATTTGAAATGTTATGAAGTAACTGCCGGCGCCCGTAAGGAATTATGTTCACTTGATTACGATCAAACGATCTCCATGAATGATAACATCGTGTACATTCGCGACGGCTGGGGAAATGCCACCGAAGGCGCGTATTGGTTCCGCGGCGATTATGTTTGGGAAGGTTATATCGATGGCGAACTGGTGGGTTCGAAAAAGTTCTTTGTGGAAGAGGTTGGAAAAGTAACGGCTGCCAGCAATCCGTATTTTTCGATCGAGTCGGTGAAGCTGTTTTCTGGCCCTTATGATGGTTGGAACATCAAGGACAGGACCTACTATAAAAAGCTGAATCGTACACAAACACCTTATTTATGGGTGGAATTCAAAGTGAAAACAAAAACTTCAGCGGACTGGAATTACGAATTCTTCTTTAATTTTTACGATGATGCAGGTCAGCCGAAAGGACAAACACTTCGTACCGGCTTTATCGAAAAAAATAAAAACGACCTGATCTATACATTCGATGCCGGATGGGGAAGCGATTCGGCGGGATCATGGAAAGATGATAAATACACGGTAGAGATCGTGTTCATGGATACGCTGGTAGCATTGGTTCCTTTTGAAATGGGTGAAGAAAGTGAAGAAGGTGTTGTAACGCCATTGGTATCGGCGGAACAGGCTTTGACGGAAACCGTGAACTCTACACCTACAACGGCTACGGAAGAAACAACCGAACAATTATTGGCGAAGATCGAGGAATTGATCGGGATGGAAAATGTGAAGAAGAATATCAAGGATCACATCAATTACATCAACTTTATTAAACTCCGCAAGGAAAAAGGATTTGACGATGCCGGAAAAATTTCTTTGCATTCTGTCTTTACAGGAAATCCCGGAACCGGAAAAACTACGATCGTGAACATGTTGGGCAAGCTCTACAAAAAAATGGGCTTGTTATCGAAAGGACATGTGAAGGAAGTGGATCGTTCGGACCTGGTGGCGCAGTATATCGGACAAACAGCGCCGAAAGTAAAAAAGGTGATCGAAGAAGCAAAGGGCGGGATTTTATTTATTGACGAAGCATATTCATTAACGCGTGCAAAGGAGGATTCGAATGATTTCGGACATGAAGTTCTTGAAATTCTGATCAAGGAGATGAGCGACGGAACAGGCGATATTGCGATCATGTGTGCCGGTTATCCGAAAGAAATGCAAAATTTCATTGATTCCAATCCGGGATTAAAATCACGTTTCAGTCATTATTTTCATTTCGATGATTACATGCCGGAAGAAATGTTTGCCATTGCAGCATTGGCGGCTTCTAAAAAAGGAGTGACATTGACCGATGAAGCGAAAAATTTCATGCAGGAAATGCTGGTGGAAGTGTACCGCACGCGTGACAACGCCTTTGGAAATGCGCGCTATGTTTATTCATTGATCGATGAAGCGAAAATGAATTTAGGATTGCGTTTGATGAATCATCCGAACGTAGCGGAATTGTCGAACGAAGAACTTTCGAGAATTGAGATCCAGGACATGCAAAAAGTATTTGCTGCACAAGGCAAGAAAAAATTGAGCCTCGAAGTAAATGAAAAATTGCTGAAAGAAGGATTGGCAGAGTTGAATGAACTTACAGGCATGAACAGTATCAAGGAAGAGATCAATGAATTGGTGAAGCTTGTTCGTTTTTACAAAGAGACAGGCCGGGATGTCCTGAACAAATTTTCATTGCATAGTATTTTTACCGGAAATCCCGGAACAGGGAAAACTACGGTGGCGCGGATCGTTGCGAAGATCTACAAAGGTCTTGGATTATTGGAGCGCGGTCATATTGTGGAAGTGGATCGTGAGGGATTGGTTGCAGGTTATACCGGGCAAACAGCTATAAAAACAGGAGCAAAGATCGATGAGGCACAAGGCGGAATTTTATTTATTGATGAAGCATACGCTTTGGCGGGAAAAAATTCAAATGATAGTTTCGGCCAGGAAGCGATCCAGGTGATCCTGAAACGGATGGAAGATCTGCGCGGACAGTTTGGTGTGATCGTAGCCGGTTATACCGATAACATGCGTGATTTCATCGAATCCAACCCCGGGTTAAAATCGCGTTTCGACCGGACATTCAATTTCGAAGATTATTCAGCGGATGATATGTATGCGATCGCCGTTTCGATCCTGGCGAAAGAAAAGATCACGCCTTCACCTGAAGCGGAAGAACATTTAAGGGCCTATTTTAATTTCTTATTTGCCAACCGTGATAAACATTTTGGAAATGCAAGAACGGTTCGTGGCGTTGTAGGTGAAGCCATCAAAAATCAAAATTTGCGATTGGCGGAAATGCCTGCGGCAGATCGAACACCATTACATTTAGCGAGCCTGATGTTGAGTGATGTAAAAGAATTTGAGATCACAACGGCGCAAAGAACGGCAGGAGCGAGTTTAGGGTTTAAGCTGGGAGGGTAGAAATATGGATAAATATTCAGGATACTAATTTATTCTACAAGCACTTAAGATCTATAAATAACTGTTAATTTCTACTCCATGAAAAAAACGCTTCTTGTTTTCAGCTTCATTTTATTAATTCAATCATTTGTCTTTCCACAAGCTAAACGAGATGCGACCAAAGAGCATAAGATCGAAGATCGGTTACGGGCAATAAATCCTTCGGTTGTTGACATATTTAAACAAGCCACTATTGCTCTTGATGAACAAAATTATCCTGTTGCGGAGAGTCTGTATACAATTGTTTGTGATTCCGTTCCTGATTTTGATGCAGCCCTTCGCAGACTCGGATCAGTAAAAACTGCTACCGGGAAAACTCAGGAAGGAATAGAGCTTTGTGAAAGGGCCTTCGCAAATAAAAAAGATTACGATAATGCTATCATGCTTGCATCTACTCTTGTCAGTTCAGGAGGAGATGGAGGCTCTATTAATTCTGCAAACCTCCGACGAGCATATGAAGTGCTGGATACAGCTATGAAATATCCGGATGCGGATGAGGCCGAGTATACAATACTTGGTGCGCAAATAGATCTTCAATTGAATAAAACGGAACCTTTCGCTGATAAAGCCGCATTTTTGATGAAGAAATATCCCGACATGATGGTGTCGCATTATTACGGCGCTATTGCATATGCTTTGAAAGAAGACTGGGTTGCTGCTGAAAATGAGATTCATGTTGCTGGTTCGATGGGTTTAGATGAAGATGCGGTAGAACGTTTTCTGGATTCGGGTGTGAGAAGTAAAGCTTCCACAGGTCGTTATACACATCTTTTCCTTTGGATTCTTTTGTTCTGGGTGGTAGGATTTGTAGTTCTCTACCTGTTGGGAATGATACTTTCGGGATATACATTAAATTCGGTGGAGAAAGAGTTTCGTGCCAATGCGGAGGACAAAAAGGCGAATTTGCTGAGAAAGATCTATCGTGTACTCATCAATATAGCAGGTGTTTATTATTATATTTCTCTTCCGATCATTTTGATACTTGTTGTTGTGCTTGTTGTAGGTGCATTTTACGTTTGTCTTATGGTTGGTGCCATTCCCATCAAATTATTATTGCTACTGCTGATTGGTGGCGGAATAAGTATTTTCAGCATGATACGTTCCCTCCTCGTAAAGTCAAATTATGGTGATCCGGGTAGAGAACTTACTCTTGCGGAAGCTCCGGGTTTGTTTGCACTTACAAAGGAAGTTGCCGATACAATGAATACCCGTCCAATCGATGAGATCAGAATTACGGCTGAAACAGATCTGGCAGTGTATGAACGTGGTTCATGGCGACAAAAATTACAAGATAAGGGCAAACGGATCTTAATTCTTGGAACAGGTGTACTGAAAGATTTTGAACAGAATGATTTCAGAGCGGTGCTGGCACATGAGTATGGACATTTTTCACATCGCGATACAGCCGGAGGAGCCGTTGCATTGAGTGTCAGAAAGGATATGAGTAAATATGGTTATGCGTTGTACATGGCGGGACAAGCAGTCTGGTGGAATCTAGCATTTCAGTTTTTGCGTTTGTACGATTTTATTTTTAAAAGAATCAGTAACGGATCGACACGTTTGCAGGAAGTTCTTGCCGATCGGGTGGCAGCTCAGACGTATGGCTCGGAAACATTTAAAAGTGGACTTACCTATGTCATTAAAAGAAACGTAGAGTTCGTTAAACTGGCGCAGTATGAAATTGAAGATGCAAGAAAAACAAAACGTCCTTTCAATAATCTATATGAATTAACAGGAACGAACAAATCGGTTGACGAGGAATTGAGTAAGCTTCTAAACAGAAAAACAGATAACAACGATACCCATCCAAGTCCGGTTGACCGTTTTCGTTATGTGGATGGAATTAAAGCATCGAAGCCTTTGAAAGGAAGTGGCTTTGTAAGGGAATTGTTTGTGGACTGGAATGCCATTACGCTGGAAATGACTAAGGACATTGAAGACAGTTGGAAAAAGAAGTCATAAAAACTATAATGTTGAAAGTCCTAAGAAAACTATGAAAACAGCCGGCTACTCAACAACCCCGCTCGCAAAAAAACTCGGCATAAAACCCGGCTTTATAATTAGGTTGGTGAATGCGCCTGGCTATTACTATGATCTTTTCTCGGATTTTCCGGAGGATGTGAAAGAGTTTACCGACAAAAAGATCAAAAAGGATTTCATTCATTATTTTGCTAAAAGTGCTGCACAACTGGAAAAAGATATAAAAGGATTGCGAAAGGAAATAGAAGAGACCGGAATGATCTGGGTTTCCTGGCAAAAGAAGGCATCAAAAATAGAAACGGATGTAACCGAACATGTTGTCAGGGAGCTGGGATTAAGCAATGGATTGGTAGATGTAAAAGGATGTGCAGTAGATGAGGTTTGGTCGGGATTGAAATTTGTGATCCGGTTAAAGGACAGGAAAAACAATATGTAATATTTAATAAGCAATTGAAAAAGTCCCTCTCCATTTTTTTAATAATTGTTTTTTTTCTTTCTGCTTGCTCTTATATCAAAAAAACGGAGCGAAAAGCGAGGAGGGATCCGAACTATATTTATTGTGTCGTGAGTTATTATCATAACCGGTATTATGAAGAATCCATGACGAAGGAATATTCCGATAAAATAATTTACTGGTCGAAGGAGGGTGTCGCAAAGGATACTTCTCAGAAAGCTTACTATTTGAATATTCTGGGGAGTTTTTTGAATGATAAAAAAGAAGCCTATGCTTGTTTTGCCGAAGCTGCCCGGCTTGGCAATACAGAGTCGGAATGGATCCAGGGATTGAATTACATGGAAGGCCGCACCGTTGCAATAAATAATGATTCCGCATTTTATTGGTTCAGTTTGGCAGCGGAAGATTATTCGTATGCAGCATCCGAGATCGCGGAGATGTACCTCGATGGAAGGTTGGGAAAGAAAGATACGGTAACGGCAATTCATTATTACAAAAAAGCCTGCATGTGTTATGAAAGAAGTTCCGGTGATGAAAGGGCCTGTGATTTTGTGGCAAACTATTATTTGAAAAGAGACAGCCTGGAATCGTCTTTATACTCAGATAAAGCAAAAGTATTGAGTAAGTATATGCGTTACCGATGAAGAATGGTTTCATCAACATACAAGCGTAATAAAATTTAAGTCATGAAACGAGTCCTTTTCTTATTTTCTTTGTTGCTAATGATGCACGTACCAACCAGTGCCCAGGTAAATTTTAAATTACCCCTGCATATAAAATTAGCATTCATTGGTGGAGACACACTGGACGGAATTGTGAAAATAAAGAAGAAAGGTGGATCTTATAAGGAGGTTAAATTTAATGGAGTTGATCGTTCACTGGATCTTGATATGAATTCGTATTATCTGATCGAATGTTCCAAAAAGGGTTTTGTAACAAAGGTAGTTTACATTGATACAAGGATTCCCAAGGGCAGGGATCAGGAAGCATTTGCAAAAGTTACAATGACAATTGAATTGCATAAGGAAGAAAATAATGTGAAGGTGGATACTTCCAAGCCCGTAGGTGGTTTTAAGTATATTGACGCCGTGGGGGATTTTGATACAATGAAAAATTAACGAAGTGAAAAGAATAAGCAGCTTAATAATTTTAACAGTATGTATTAGCGCTTTTTCTTTTAAAGGGCCTGCTCAAAAAGATATTTCCGGAAAACCAAAGATCTCTTTCACATTTGATGACGGCTCCATCTCCGATATGCCCGGTTATAAACTGGAAACATGGAATCAACTTTTGCTTGATGAGCTCAAAAAAAACGATCTGAAAGCCATACTTTTTGCCTGCGGCTCAAAACTCAGCGGAGAAAAAGGAAAGTATGTAATGTCCTCCTGGGATAAAGCCGGGCATAAGATCGCCAATCATACATTTTCACATCCTTATTTTAACAGCAAAAAAATAACGTTGGAAGCATTTGAAGGAGAGTTGCTAAAGAATGATTCGATCATTAGATCGTATAAGAATTTCTATCCTTATTTCCGGTTTCCTTTTTTAAAAGAGGGCGACACTCCTGAAAAAATAACAGGTTTTCGGGAATTTTTGAAAAAGCAGGATTACAGGAACGGTTATGTGACCATTGATGCTTCCGATTGGTATATCGACGGACGTTTGGTGAATAAATTAAAAACAGATCCGAAAGCGGATCTTTCGGGATATAAAAAATATTACATTGAGCATTTGTACAACCGCGCTTTGTTTTACGATTCACTGGCGACTCAATTAACGAACAGGAAGATCTCGCATACGCTCCTGTTGCACCATAACCTTGCAGCGGCACTTTTCCTGGACGATCTGATCACTTATTTCAAAAGTAAGGGCTGGGAGGTACGGGATGCGGATAAAGCGTACCTCGACCCTGTTTTTGATAATCAGCCGGCGAATGTTCCCGCCGGGGAAAGCCTGATCTGGGCTATGGCAAAACAATCGGGTAAATTTGAAAAAGTATTGCGTTATCCGGGTGAGGATGGCGAATATGAAAAGACGGCGATGGATAAGTTGGGACTTTGACCTTACTTTACTATCTTTAATTTTCGATGAGGTACCAATTTTTAGTATTTTTTGTTTTCATAACCGGGATCTCCTTTTCACAGACGAAGGATACGCTCTCCGACGATATTGCTTTCAATGAATCCGAAGCGATCGCGATCGATACCACCATTATTTTTTCACGGCCGGCACTTGCAGATTATTCAAAAGTGGATGCTTACGTAATGGCCATGCATAAAAAATACAAGAGTATTCCGGCGCTGGCAAAAGATCTTGGGGAACCATTCAAAACCGAACCCGAAAAAGTAAGGGCCATTTTTATGTGGATCGCGAATAATATTGCGTATGACTGTTCGGCTTATCATTCAAAGAACAAGGGCGGGTTTAGTGTTTATTACGGTCCGAATGAGAGCAAAGCCGTGATCGTGGAAAAGTGGGAGAAATGTTATATGAGTTATGCGACGAGTGTATTGCGGAGCAAAAAAGGAATTTGCGAAGGGTATTCCCGCTTATTTTATGAGCTCTGCAGGCTCAATGGCATTCATTGCAAAATGGTTGTCGGAAATGCGAGCAGTAATAAAATGAAGATCGACCTGGAGCGCATGATCAAGAATTTTCCGACCAACCATGCCTGGAACGAAGTGCAGATCGACGGGAAATGGTATTATGCGGATCTGACATGGGCGAGCGGGTATTGCGACAGCGAAGTAAAAAAGTTCTATAAAAAATTCCAGGAATATTATTTTCTTACACCCGAAACGGACCTGTTTTACAGCCATGCCGAAAATATACGGCAAACGAAGCGGAAGAATGAGTTGTTGGGAATCTATTAATATTTAATATTCTGCCATGCGGTCATTTGTAATTTTCTTATTTATTCTTTTTTTTCAGGACAATCAGTTCAAGCCTCAATATAGTTCTTGCCTGGATGCTGAAAAAGGAAAAGGTTTGACGCGTCAATGCTCCCGTTCATCACCGCAAGGAATAAAAGAATACTGGAAAGTGAATGAGGCTGAAGTAAAACAACTGGAGGACCATTTCAGAATGATTTCGGAACTGACCTCCGGCTGCTGTATCGAAGGATACAAGGTTACCAAATTCGAGAATTATTTATACCAGTACATTGGTGTAACTATTAAGGGCAAACGATACATTTATATTAATGCGGCACGCATTTACGATGGAAAACCACGGGAAGAATATGATAAATGGGAAACGGACCCGATTATTGTCTGTGATGGCGGACCAGGATATTGGGGTGTCTTATTTTGTTTGGAGGATAACACATTTAAAGATCTTTCCGTAAATGGGATCGCCTGAGGAGACCGTTCTGTTTCTTTTGATTTTTCCCCTATCTTTGACAATAACAGAATTTAATTCGTGAAGAACTATCACAAAATATACTTATTAATAATTCTGCTTTTAGGATTCCGGCAGTTCTCATTGGCGCAAAACCACATGATCGATTCGTTGCGTAATGCATTGAAAGTTTCGCAGGCGGATACCAATCGTGTGAACATCCAAAATACACTTGGCAAGCAATACATCTATATTTCCGAATTTCCAAGGGCCGATTCATTCGCAAATGAAGCGATCAAATTAAGTGAAAAACTGAATTTCAAAAAAGGGATCGCGAAAGGCTACAGTGCCATCGGGATCGTATATTATTACCAGGGTGATCTGGCGAAGGCATTGGAGTATTATTTTAAATCCCTGAAGATTGCGGAAGAGATAGGTGACAAGACATTGATGCTTAGCAATATCGGGAATGTGGGGATCGTGTACAGTAACCAGGGTGATTATCCCAAGGCATTGGAATATTATTTCAAGGCCCTGAAAATGGCGGAAGAGTCGAAGGATAAGAACAAGATCGCAAACGACCTGGGTTATATCGGTGTGGTGTATAAAAACCAAAAGGATTACAAGAAGGCTGTAGAGTTTTACAATAAAGCGTTGGATATGGCCAGGGAAGTGAACAACCGCCACTTGATCATTACAAACGTCGGAAATCTTGGAAATATTTATACCAATGAAAAGGAATATGATAAGGCGATCGATTATTACAAGCAAGCGCTCGAGATGGCAAAGGAGGATGGAGATAAGAGTTCGGTGTCGACCAATATGGGAAATATCGGGTCTGTATTGATCGAACAAAAAAAATTAAAGGAAGCGGAGGATTATTTGTTAAAGGCTTACGCGATCGCAAAGGAAACGGGCGATATTGTGAATGTAAAGGAATGTGAACATAATTTAAGTGAATTGTATTACCGGGAAGGAAAATGGAAGGAGTCGCTGGACCTGTATAAAAAATACATTGTCAATCGCGACAGCATTTACAATGAGGACAATACAAAGAATACCGTTCGTGCCGAAATGAATTACAATTTCGACAAGAAAAAAGCGGAGGAGAAGGCCGAGCAGGAGAAAAAAGATCTGTTGACGAAGAAAGAGTTAGAGTGGCAGAAGTTTGTGCGGAATGTTTTTATCGGCGGTTTTGCTTTATTGCTGATCCTGGCGTTCTTTATTTACAGAGGGTCCCGTCAGAAACAAAAGGCTTATAATATCATCGCAAAGCAAAAGGAAGAAGTAGAACTTCAGAAACAGATCATTGAAGAAAAGAATCACGAGATCACGAGCAGTATCAATTATGCGAAACGGATCCAAACGGCGATCCTGGTGACACGGGAAGAAATTGAGAAGTCACTGAAGGAATACCTGATCCTTTTTAAACCGAAAGATATTGTCAGCGGTGACTTTTATTATTATGCCGAAAAGGATGATAAAATCATCATTGCGGCCGTAGATTGTACGGGGCATGGTGTTCCGGGAGCGTTCATGAGTATGATCGGTAATGATGCGTTGAACGAGATCATTATCAATAAAGGGATAACAAAGCCGGGTGAAATATTAACCCGTTTACATGATAGTGTAAGAAGAGCATTGAAACAGGATACGTCGAAAATGGAGACAACGGACGGAATGGATATCGCTTTGTGTACATTATCGCTTCCTGTTTCTGAGACAGATGGTGTGAAGATTGAATATTCAGGAGCGATGCGTAATTTTTATTATGTTTCGAAAGGTTCCGTGAAACTGGAGGAGATCAAAGCGAATAAGCAATCGATCGGCGGTGTGGTGTCGGCCGAGAAAAAATATTTCACGAATCATACTGTTCAATTATACAAAGGCGATACATTCTATATTTTCTCGGATGGATTTGCAGATCAGTTTGGAGGTCCGAACGGAAAAAAATTCATGATGAAACGGTTGAAAAATCTCATTATTTCGGTGCAGGGGAAAAACCTGAACGAGCAGGAACAAACAATGGAAGCGACATTGGAAGAATGGAAGAGGAACGAGGAGCAGATCGATGATATTTTAGTAATAGGAGTTAAAATTTAAATTTACTGATCCCGATAACTATCGGGACTGATTTATTCAAATATACTAATCTGTGTTTGTAAAAATGGAACCTAAAATTCAAAAATTCTTTCTGAAGCTTCCGGTTGAAAAGCAAAAACTGGCGATGCTGCTTCGTGATGTCATTTTAAGTGCGGATAAAAAGATCACGGAAGATATTAAGTGGAATCAACTGACGTTTGTTTACAAGGGAAATCTGGCATTCATATATACGATGAGTAAGCAACCGTATGTTAATCTTGGATTTATGCAGGCATTAAGCCTTTCCGATCCGAAGAAACTATTTGAAGGAACCGGAAAGAGCATGCGGCACATTAAGGTTTATTCCGAAAAGGATATCCCGGCAAAGCAAATAAAGAGCTGGATGAAGGAAGCGATGACAGTGAATGAAGGAATATTTGCCGCGAAAACAAAGGCCGCTAAAAAGACAGCAAAGGCAAAATAGGTTTACCCTCCGAAATCCATCACACAATTGGATTGGTACCTTTCATGCGGTTGGATCGATACGCCGATAAATTTATACTCACGATCTAAAATATTCTCGCGATGACCAAGACTTTCCACATTTTCATCGATCAAAAGGCGCATCACAATTGTTAGGGGCGTGTATGCGCCATAGTCACAATTCTCCCCCATAGAACCATGGTAATTGTTTCTTATTTTTTTAATTCGCAGATCATAATTCCCATGTCCCGTTTTTCCGGCTTTTCCAAAATCGATCGCATGTGCTTTTGCGACACCAAAAAGATCCTTCGCCGGTTTTAAAGCATCCATGGCTTTGGTAGAGGAGAGCGCTTTTTGTAATGATTTTGTATAGGTGTCTTTCTCTTCGGTTTCTTCAAGGTATTTTTTTACATACGTTTCCAGGAACAATTTAGGGTTTAACCGAACCAGATTAATATAAAAGATCACTTCTTTTTCTTCCTCAGTAAGGTACGCTTCATTCTTTGCAGTATTTGCTTTTGCCAGGGTAGCTGCATCCCACGATTTTTCCTTTTTCTGACCAAATGCCGGAAAAGTGAAAAAATAAAATGTGAGACAAACAAGAATAAAACGCATGAGGACTATTTTTGGAGTATAACGGGGCGAACTGGCGAAAATTGTAGACGTCATATTCGGAGTCCGATCGTGATAGCTAAGCTGTTATTCTTAATATTCAAATTGTTCGAGTTGCGGTAGCCCGAATAATGAATCCTGGAGATTCCATATTTATAAGTGAGCTCAAAGAATACAGCTTTTGCGCTGCTTCTGAAATTTTTCTGTACGCCGAATCCTCCATAGAAAAAGGCATTGAAACCTTTCGCTACAAACTGATGTTCGAATCCGATGTTGGATTTTCCGTCGTATGGAGACGTATCCGTAGAATCGCTGGAGATCACTGCATAGGAATTAAATATATACCGTGCACCAACTCCTCCAAAAACATAGGCTGATGCCGGATGATCCTTCTCACTGTTCAATGCAAGTTTCAAACCCAGGGGTAATTGCACTTCATTGAAACGAAGTTCGTGGGTGTACGGAAAGGTTTGGTCAAACAAATAGGTATGACCCGTGTCTACATAATAGCCGTTAAAGATCAAGCCCTGGCTTTCATATTCCAGCCCGACCAGGAGATTTGTTTTTCTTCCTAATAAAAATTCCGCTTTATAAGCAACGTTGGCACCGGGTTTTGCTTTTGTATTGGCGGTCATGTGCGGATCGTTCTTGTAGAAGGAGATCACGGGTCCGAAAGAGATCCGGTGTTTTACGCGGCCTTTTTTGTAGGGCTCGGTGTTTTTCTGGGAGAATGAGGAAAGAGAAAAAAGAAGGAATAGTAGTAAAAAAAGTTTACCACTAAGGCACTCAGACCACTTAGAACCACTAAGATTTTGGAAGTTTTGAAAACTCATCTGAAACCAAAGGTATAAGTTCTTTAGTAATATTTTCACAATTAAAATTTATTAGCAGGCCCTTAGGCTTTCCTGTAAGTTTAAGATAGGATAAAAGTTGTGCTTTGAATACCGGAATTAATGCATCTACAGCTTTTAATTCTATAATAACATGGTCATTTACCAATAAGTCCAATTTTAATGGGGTGCCAACAGTTTTATTTTTGTATGCAATTGGTACAGCAATTTGTCGATCGACTTTAAATCCTAAATTTTTCAACTCTTCAATTAAACATTCTTCATAAACAGATTCTAAGAGCCCGGGTCCCAAATGTTTATGTACTTCAATTGCACATCCTACTATTTTATAAGATATATCATTAATTTTCTGTTGTGTCATCATTAATTTCTTAGTGCTTTTCCTTAGTGTTCTTAGTGCCTTAGTGGTGAAAAAAATTAGTGATGAAAAACGCATTCACCGTTTATAAATGTATAAACGACTTTGGTTTTTGGCACACTATCGATCTCACACTTCATAATATCATGATCCAGGATCACAAAATCAGCGAACTTTCCAGTTTCAATACTTCCTTTTTCTTTTTCCTCAAAATTAGCATAAGCGCCCCAGGTGGTCATTCCTTTCAATGTGTTTTCTCTTGACAAAGCATTTTCCGGCTGGAACCCTCCTTCCGGAAAACCTTTCAGGTCCTTACGGGCAACAGCGGCATAAAATGTATACATCGGATTAATATCCTCTACAGGAAAATCCGTTCCTAGAGCTAACATGCCCGCAGCTTTTAAAAGATCGTTGTAGGCATAAGCATATTTTACACGTTCCGGGCCGAGGCGATCTTTCGCCCAATACATATCGGATGTAGCATGCGTGGGCTGGACGGAAGGGATGATATCATTTGGTTTTAAAAAAGCGAGATCTTCTTTTGTGGTTACCTGAAAATGTTCAATTCTCCAGCGTTTCTCATGACGAGCCGCGTAAAGACTAATATAACAGCAAGCGGGATATAATTTACCATATTTTTTATTTTTTTCTTGCTCTTGTTTTCTCAGTTTAGAACATTCATTATCGAGTTTGAGGATCAGTCTGACCGCTGAATCACCAATACAATGCGTATTCATCTGAAATCCGTTTTGACACATGGCCCAGGATGATTCTGCAAAATGCTCCGGACCGCTTAATAAAAAACCTCTTTGTTCCGGCTTATCCGAGTATGGTTGCAACAAACAAGCGCCGCGTGAACCTAATGCGCCATCCGCATAAAATTTGAAAGAACGAACATCCAGACGGTCGGTTTTATACGGACCGGTTTTTAAATAATAGTCCATGTTCTCTTTGTTATCAGTTAGCATGGCATAGATCCGCATTTTTAGTTCTCCGGATTTTTGCAGTTCATCCATATTATCGATGATGTTCTTTTCCAATCCTGCATCATCCACAGTTGTTAATCCCACTTCGAAACAATTTTTTTGTGCGGCGAGGAGGGATGCTTTTATTTCTTCCCTGGTTGGTTTCGGGATCTCATTTTTAACGAGATCAACAGCATTGTCGATCAGGATTCCGGTGGGTTGCCCGTTTTTAGTTTCAATTACGCCGCCATCCACTAAATAGGAATCTACGATTCCGCGAATGAATTTAAAAGCGGCGGAATTTACAAGTGCGGCATGGCCGTCCACCCGTTCCAAAAAAACAGGAGTGGTTGGAAAAAGACTATCGAGTTGTTTCTTATCAGGATATTCTTTCACAGCCCAATCATTCTGATCCCAGCCTCGTCCAATGATCCAGGAAGATTTAGTTGTTTTTGAATACGCGATCACTTTCTGAATCACATCTTCAAACGATCTGGTACCCACAAGGTCCAGTTGTTGTAGTCCAGTTCCGTATCCGTAAAAGTGACAATGTGAATCGATGAAACCCGGATAAACAGCTTTACTTTCCGCATCGATTGTTTCTTTCGCTTCATATTTTGAAAGGATCTCATCATTTGTTCCGATTGCAATGAATTTTCCGTCCTTCACGGCAAAACTTTCAGCGTTGGAAAATGTGGAATCTACGGTGTAAATGGTAGCATGATGGACGATGAGATCGGCGGGGAGTTTGTGAGTGCAGGAGGAAAGGAAAAAAAAGCTCACCACTGAGGCACTAAGAAAAAGGAGATTCACAGAGGTGGTTGCTTTTTTAATTGAGTTTTTCATTTTGTTTTTCTCTATGGTTCTTTGTTTCTCCGTGTCTCTATGGTATAATTCTATTTTCTTAGAGCTGTCGTCGAATTCGCCTGCACCGTCGGCATAATGATAATATCATTTATATTCACATGTGCCGGTCGTGATGCCACCCAATACACTGTTTCAGCGATATCTTCAGGAAGCAAGGGCTGTAATCCTTTATACACACTTTTCGCGCGATCTTCATCCCCTGCAAAACGCACGATGGAAAATTCTGTTTCCACCATTCCGGGATTGATGGCTGTGACTTTGATATTATGCGGAAGCAGGTCGATCCGCATTCCTTTGTTCAATGCATCCACTGCATGCTTGGTTGCGCAATATACATTTCCGTTTGCATACACTTCTTTTCCGGCAATGGAACCGATGTTCACGATATGACCGAATCCGTTCTTCACCATGATCGGTGCAACATTGCGGGTCATGTATAATAATCCTTTGATATTGGTATCGATCATGCGTTCCCAATCATCGATATGGCCTTCCTGGATGGTATTCAATCCGGCAGCTAATCCTGCGTTGTTCAACAGAACATTGATCTGTTTCCAGTCATCGGGAATGGAAGCAATCGCGTTTTCAACTTCTTTTAAATTCCGGACATCAAAATTCAAAGCGAGGACATCGACCTTATAAGTTGATGTCAGATGTTTCGAAAGTTCATCCAATCGCTCTTTTCTCCTTCCGGTAATAATAATGTTGTATCCGTTCTTCGCGAAGATCTCTGCTGTAGCTTTTCCGATCCCGGCAGTTGCTCCTGTAATAAATGCTATTTTGTTCATTTTAATGTGGGTGTTTGCGCAATTACAAATGTACGATTTACAGTCCCAATTTAATAGAACAATTTTAAGGTAATCAGAAGAAAGAGAGGAGTCCTATTTATTCATGAATTCACAGATCAATCTGTGAAAATGATGAGTCCCTGTTTCCCTTGCAGGGGAATAACGGCCACTGTCATAGAAGCGGGAACGAACACCTTTCTGTACATTCTCCACAATAGCTTCATCCTCACGTTCTACTTTGTCGAGCCCGGCTCCGGCACCGCGATCGAGTTTGGACTCATCATAAATATAAGTAAGAAAAGAAACCTTGGTTAATGAAGTTCCCATCGGACGGATCACATTCACCGACAGTCCCCATGGATAAAAGTTGAACATAATGTTCGGGAAGATCCAATAATAATAAGCGGAGACTTGCTTGCCAAAATCAGGAGAATCTTTCGGAAGATCGAAAACATCTTCTCCGCCTTTGGATAATGCCAGTTGTAAATTCGAATAACGATACAATTCGGTTGTATATGTTCCGTAATCGATCGCAGCATTCAATGAATTGTGTATGAATGGAATATGAAATCCTTCCAAATAATTTTCGCAATACAATGCCCAATGACATTTTACAAGGTAATCGCGGGAACGGGCAGGTTCTAATTTATATTCCGCTAATCTTAAAAAGGAAAGACGTTTTTGCATTTCACCGATTGCATCTTCCAATTGCATTTCGGGTTTGATGGAAGCAAAGATCAGTTTACTCCAAACACCAAACGGTACTTTTTGCAGATCATCTTTTTCGGTCGGGAAACATTCTACATTTTCAAACTCGGGCATTTGTTTGAATTTGCCGTTGAGATCAAATCGGCGTCCGTGATAACGGCAGCGGATCTGATTTTCCTGGCAGACATTTTCCACTAAAATATTTCCGCGGTGAGTACATACGTTCGACATACAATTTAACTTGTCATCCTTGTCACGCACCAACAGAACCGGTTCATCCATAAATCCCGGTAAGATCGTTTGCGGAACAAGCTGCCCGGATAAACGGATCTCGTCGGTATCACCAATAAATTGCCATGTTTTGGCAAAGATCTTTTCCTTCGACAATTCAAAACATGTTTCCGAAGTATAGAATTCAGAGCTAATGGTGGATGCTTTGCGAATATCTTCGTCGACGAAAAAATTTTGCATAGGAAAAAAATTATTGTTTGATATTCTCCGGTGCCAACTTACTATTCTTCCTTCCGAATGTAAAATAAATTCCCAATCCGATGATCAGCCATACGAAGAAGCCTAACCAGCTGGATAATTGGATCTGTGCCATCATATAGAAACAAAATACCAAGCCAAGCACAGGGATCAATGAAAGATTTTTCAGGAAGGATAAAACAGTCATTACCAGACAAAGCGCAAGGAACAGATACATCGGGATCTTATTTTTGAAATCATCCCATGAGCCATACGTAAGGAAACCTGTCAGCCAGTCTTTTCCATAAATGCCGATCAAAATACATGTCAATGCGATCAGTCCCGGCATAATGAATTTGGCATTTACATAAGGAGTTCTGAATTTTCCACGAATGGCATTCGGATCATTCTGCAATTTTAAAACGCCGGCGCAAACCAATACGAATGCGAATAAAGTTCCCATCGAACAAAGGTCGAGGATAATATCACTTGGAATGAACAAGGTCGGGATCGCAACAACAAAGCCGGTTGTAACCGTTGCAAAAGAAGGCGTCTTGTACTTCGGATGTACTTTCGAGAATTTTTTCGGTAATAAACCGTCACGACTCATGCTCATCCAGATCCGTGGTTGTCCCATTTGAAATACTAACAATACACTCGACATGGCGATAACGGCACTGACAGCAATTACACCCGAAACCCAGGTGATGTGCAATTTTCCGAATACGAATGCAAGTGGATCACCAACCGCTAATTCTTTGTAATTCACCATACCTGTCAGGACGAGCGCAACAATAATATAGAGAACAGTACATATAATAATGGAGTACATGATACTTCTCGGAAGATCACGGGAAGGATTCTTGCATTCTTCGGCAGTAGTAGAGATCGCGTCAAAACCAATATAGGCAAAGAATACAGCCGACACACCTTTTAAGATCCCGCCAACACCGTTCGGCATGAAGGGATTCCAGTTCGTTGTATCGATATGTGAAGCGCCAAGAAAGATCACAAGCAATACAACCGATAATTTGATAACAACCATTGCATTGGTAGCATTACGCGTTTCACGAATTCCGATATATACCAAACGTGTGATCAAAATAATAATAACGATTGCCGGAAGATCGGCGATCAGGTGAAAGCTGCCGATCATGGGAGAATTTGTCCACGCGAGATAACCGCTTTGAACGGCGGTTGGAAGATCTGTTAATGCACCGCCTTTGGCGATCGCCTCTGTTGCAGTTTGGAAATGATGTGACGCAGAAACATAATCAATGCTGGCCCATTCCGGAATGTGAATACCATGAAGCGAACCGATCCGGATCGAATCGAGCAAGCCCGTGAAATAATCCGACCAGGAAACAGCAACCGTTACGTTTCCTACTGCATACTCCATGATCAGCGCCCAGCCAATGATCCAGGCGATCAATTCGCCGAATGCAACATAAGAATATGTATAAGCGCTTCCCGAAACCGGAACCATAGAAGCAAATTCGGCATAAGCAAAAGCAGCAAAACCGCAGGCCAATGCAGTGAAAAGAAAAAGGAAAATAACGCCCGGGCCTCCATCAGCGCTGGCAGATCCTATGGTGCTGAAAATTCCTGCACCGATGATCGCCGCAATCCCGAATGCCGTAAGATCGCGTACACCTAAATGTTTGGCGAGTGTATGTCCTTCCGCATCCGTTTCACCGGCTTCTACTTGTTTTAAAATATGCGCAACTGATTTTTTTCTGAAGAGGTCGTTAAAGGCCATAATGGATCTTTTAATTTATAAGCAAATGTATTTAATTTTTTGAAACGAATATTTTACCATAAAGCGGCATCTTTTTTAGGAGTTTCTCTTTGTCGAGCAGGAATAAAAAAGCGATCACCAAAAAAGGAAGCGCGATGGTTTTATAACGCGCTACAGCGCCCAATACCGGTGTGGTTTCGCCAATGATCAGGAATTGGATGAGCACAAAAGAAAGACAGAAGATCACATATTCCCATCGGACCTTCTTTAGAGGTTGTATAAAAAAGAGACAACTAAGAATAATAACCAGGATAAGAATATTCTCCGCTCCGGCCAATAACATTAACGGTGAATGAAGTTCCCACGGATATGGCCGGAACAATGTATTTACAAGTGCTTGCGGTGCATTTTTCAGGAAAGAGGTAAGTGTAGGCTCTAAAGTGTTTAATTGAATCATGCTGCCGGCGGTAGGGATCGGCTTGTTATTCGCATCCGTTAAATTTCCGGTAGCGAGTTGATTGAACTCAAATTGTTTTTGTGAGAGTGTGACCAATGGATTTTGAATGGGAGCAAAGGAGTCGATGTTTAATCCGATACCGGCCACCAGCAGGATCACGATCGAATATTTCAGGAAGGATTTTGAAGCCGACGTTTTAAGAATTACGATCAGGAATAAAAGCGATGGAAAAATCGCCAGCCATACATAGAACTTTGAAAGAGCCAATAATAGTGCGGTGGCGAGACAAATGAAAATGGATCTGACCTGAAATAATTTTGAAGCATGATAGATCAGTAGGCCCAATGCGAAAAAGATCAGGCCCTCTTTTAAAACGCCGGAACCCCAGAAAAGTACGGATGGCAATAGAAATACGGCAAAAAATAATTCACGTTTTTTATCCTGGAGATATACGACGAATGTTTTGTAGATGGCTGTAAGTCCTGTCAATGATAAAAAACAGATCACTACGGTATGTACATTGTAATACCCTAATGAGAACAAGCGGACAAGCGCATTAAAACGAATGATCGTATGGCTGTCGTTGTAGATACTGTTGTCCGCTTTCCTCGCCCAATAATGCATTTCGGAATAATATACATCGAATTCCGCCCCGGTATTTCCGATTCCGGTAAGCATTTGAAAATAGTGTAAGGGATTTGTCTTTAAAGCATTAAAGATAACTTTACTGTCATCAAAATATTTATAAATATCCGCTGTGGCGCGATCGGTATAATAGAAAGTATAAATGGCCCAGAGTGCAATTCCGGCTGTTATTTTTAAGAGAAAGATCCCGGAAAGGAGTCGTTTGGAAATTCCGTCCACTTCAAAGAACTTCATCTTGTATATCAAGAAGATAAAGAGCAGGGAATAGGTTATTGTTAAAAGGATTTCCACCGGTTCAGTTGTAATATTGCCTCAAATATAGCAATTCAAAAACTGTTGAAAACTCCAAATAAAAAATACCTTCCAATAGGTCAGTTTTCCTTAAATTTGGGTTCTTAAAAGCGAGCAAAATCAATAAATAACAGATATCAACCACCACATTATGTCAGTAGCAGTACAAGGAGAAGCAACTACCGTTGAAACAGCCAAACAATTAGGCTTATTACCCGAAGAATTTGAAAAGATCACCGAAGTACTGGGCCGAACCCCGAATTTCGTTGAATTAAGTATTTATTCCGTGATGTGGAGCGAACACTGTTCCTATAAGAACTCGATCACCTGGTTAAAAACATTACCGAAAGAAGGTCCGCACATGCTGGCCAAAGCAGGAGAAGAAAATGCAGGATTGGTAGACATTGGCGATGGTTTAGGCTGCGCTTTCAAGATCGAATCACACAATCATCCTTCTGCATTAGAGCCTTATCAGGGCGCTGCGACCGGTGTTGGCGGGATCAACCGCGATATTTTCACCATGGGTGCCCGTCCGATCGCACAAATGAATTCCCTGCGTTTCGGGGATATAAAATTGGACAAGACCAAATGGCTGGTAAAAGGAGTTGTAAAAGGGATCGGGGATTACGGAAATGCATTCGGGATCCCTACGGTAGGCGGAGAAGTGTTCTTTGACGAATGTTACAATGTAAATCCGTTGGTAAATGCATTCAGTGCAGGGATCGTAAAAGCGGGTGAAACGGTTTCTGCAACATCGTATGGTGTCGGAAACCCGGTGTACATTGTTGGCTCCGCTACAGGTAAAGATGGAATCCATGGTGCAGCTTTCGCATCCAAAGATATTACCGAAGATTCAGCGAAAGATCTTCCTGCGGTTCAGGTAGGAGATCCGTTCCAGGAAAAACTATTATTGGAAGCTTCGCTGGAAGTGATCAAAACCGGAGCGGTGATCGGAATGCAGGATATGGGTGCAGCAGGAATTACCTGCTCTACTTCTGAGATGAGTGCAAAAGGAGAACATGGAATGAATATCTGGCTGGATAAAGTACCAACACGCCAGGAGAATATGCTGCCATGGGAAATTCTTTTATCCGAATCACAGGAACGTATGCTGATCGTTGTGAAAAAAGGAAGAGAAAAAGATGTGGAAGCGGTTTTTGATAAATGGGATCTGAATTGTGAGATCATCGGTGAAGTAACGGATACAAAACGGTTGAGATATTTTGTAAAAGGAGAACTGGTTGCGGATGTACCGGCTGAATCGCTTGTGCTTGGCGGCGGCGCACCGATCTACAAACGTGAGTACAAAGAGCCTGCATATTTCGCGGAAAATAAAAAATTCAATATCGATAACGTAGAAGAGCCAAAGGACCTGAAAGCGGTTGCGAAATTTTTGATCACACATCCTAACATTGCATCCAAACAATGGGTGTACAATCAATACGATTCAATGGTTGGAACGGTGAACATGAGTACAAATGCCCCTTCGGATGCGGCTATTGTAAACATCAAAGGAACCGACAAAGCCATTGCTTTAAAAGTGGATTGCAATTCGCGTTATGTAAATGCAGACCCTGAAACAGGTTGTGCCATCGCTGTTTCGGAAGCCGCAAGAAATATTGTTTGCAGTGGTGGTGAACCATCTGCGATCACCAATTGTTTGAATTTCGGAAATCCTTATAATCCGGAAGTATACTGGCAATTTGTGGGTTCGATCAAAGGAATGGGAAAAGCATGTATTAAATTCTCTACCCCGGTAACAGGCGGTAACGTGAGTTTTTACAACCAATCTTCGTATGAGGGGCCGGTTTTCCCGACACCAACCATTGGCATGTTAGGGATCCTGAAAAATAAGAATACAAGAATGACATTAAACTTTAAAAATGAAGGAGATTCAATTTATTTGATCGGTTCATCGAAGAATGACATTGCTTGCTCTGAATATTTATACTCTTATCAAAAAATAAAAAATTCGCCGGCACCGGCATTCAACCTGGATGAAGAATTTGAGGTTCAGAAAGCCGTGAAAATGCTGATCAAAGAAAAAGCGATCCAATCTGCGCATGATTGTGCAGACGGCGGTTTATTCATCACACTTCTGGAAAGCGCAATGCCGAATGGGTTGGGCTTTGACATCAGTTCCGACGGGGATATTCGTAAAGATGCCTTTCTTTTTGGCGAAGCGCAAAGTCGTGTGATCGTTTCTGTGAAAAAATCGGACGAAGACAGATTTATTGACCTGATGATGGCTTCCAAAGCTGAATTTGAATATCTTGGTGATGTAAAGGGAAAGGAAATGATCATCGATGAGGAATCGTTTGGAACAGTTGCGGAAGCAAAACAGTTGTTCGATACGACCTTGGGCGATCTTCTGAAATAAGTATACCCGGCTGCCACTAAGCGGTCACACTCTGGTTAGAATTATAAATCACACAATGAAACGACCTGCGTTTATTATACTCTTCTTGTGTATTGCCGGCGCTTTGTTTTCCCAAAACACTGCGTACGAATTTTACAAGAGTGCAATGGTAAACGCTTCAAGCGGAGATTATACTGCGGCATTGAAAGACCTCGACAATGCATTGGGACTCCGTCCTGATTATGACAGCGCTTATTGCCTGCAGGGTTCCATTAATTATAAATTGGGAGAATACAAACTCGCGATAAAGCAGCTTGATAAAGCCATTAAGTTAAATCCGAAATATGTGGATGCCTTGAACGGCCGTGGGATCGTAAAGGCCCAGTTGATGGATTATGTAGGTGCGATCAAAGATTTTAATAAGATCATCGAGATCAGTATCAATCGCCCGAAAGTATATTATAACAGAGGATTGGCAAAAGGACACCTGGATGATTACGAAGGCGCTATTCAGGACCTCGATAAAGCCATTGAGTTGGATCCGAAATATGTGAATGCCTATTACAACCGCGCTTATTGGAAAGATATTTCCGGGGATTACAACGGCGCCATTGCCGATTACAAAAAGGTGATCGAATTGGATTCCGGGTATCGTGAAGCTTATATCGGAATGGCGACTTCCATGTATCAGCATAAAGATAAAGAAGGTGCATGTAAGGTATTGCAAACAGCTTCCGAAAAAGGAAGTATTATTGCTGAAGAATTAATTGAAAAATTGTGTACGAAGTGAAACGCGGAATATTTCATATTATCCTTCTATTACTAGTTGTTGGCGGCAAGCTGACGGCACAGGATAGTATTCATTATACGCTTGTGATACACTGGTCGAATTGTAATGGCGCCAACAATGGATATGCTGAAGTGAATGCTTCAGGTGTTCATCCTCCGTATAGTTATTCCTGGAGTACAGGCGCAACCACTAATTCGATCGGGTATTTGCCCCCCGGGGATTATTCGGTGCTGATCACGGATGCCATTTTGAATGATACACTAGTTCATGTTTATATAGGCGAAGCAAATTGTCCGATCTCACCTGAGTTATCCTTTACACCTAACAGTGATGGTTATAATGATGCCTGGGCGATTAACAACATTCAATATTACCCGGATAATAAAATTTTGATATACAACCGGTGGGGACAGAAGGTTTATGAACACAATGGTGCATATACACCATGGGATGGACGAGATCTGTTTGGTGTCCCTGTTCCTGATGCTTCGTATTTCTATATTATTTATGGAGAAAGAGGAGATGATTCAACAATAATAAAAGGTAGCGTTTCTATTTTAAGATAAATGAAAAGAATTTTTATCCTGTTTGTTTTTAGTGTGGCGGCGCTGGTTTCACATGCACAGCAAAGTGCGACCTATACCCAGTACATGCTTAATGATTACGGCTTAAATCCGGCTGTTGCCGGCAATTACAAAGGCTGGAACTTTATGCTGGGCCGCCGTGTGCAATGGAGAGGATTTGACAATGCACCGGAATCGAATTTTGTAAATGTCTCAAAGGACTATGGTAAAAAGGGATATGCCAGGTTTTGGCATGGAGTAGGAGTGGCAGCGGAACAGGATAAATTCGGGATGTTTACAAATAAAGCGGCTTCTCTTTCGTATGCGATCCATTTAAAGTTATCGGCGAAATACCAGATCTCATTCGGCGTTGGGGTTGGAGTAAAACAACAAGCGCTGAGCAACTCCGTGTTTGATGTAAATGATCCGGCTGTTGCCAACAGCGCAAAGGCTGTACTGATCTTTCCGGATATTGTTCCGGGAATTTATTTGAACTCTAAAAAATTATTTGCCGGTGTCTCCGTTCGAAATGTATACAAGAACAAAGTAAAGCAGGGAAGTCATGAGATAGGAACACCAAGTAAATTGGTTCCGCAAAGTTATATTGTGGTCGGACGAAAGTTTGTGTCGAACGGATATGATTTTATCATTGTTCCTTCCATACTTTTGCAATCCTCATTTGTTTCCATACCACTTGCCAATTTTAACTGTATGGCTTATTATCATAAACGTATAGGTGTTGGAATTACATACCGTATGCACGATGCTGTTTGTGCAATGTTGCAGGTGCGTGTATTCTCAAATGTTGTGCTTGGTTTTTCATACGACTACACCATTTCAAAATTCAGCTCCGCCAACTCAAATTCACAAGAGTTCATTATGGGCTTTACACCCGTTATGAGTCCCGAAAATTATGATCGTCCTACCGGTGCGGCGGATTGTCCTAAGTTTGAACTATAAATGAAAGAATTTCTCAAAAAGCTCTGGCGATTCACGTGGAAAGCTGCCATGTGGTTCTTTATTATCAGCATTGCATCCGTTATTTTATTTCGTTGGGTTCCTATTCCGGTTACACCGCTGATGCTGATCCGTTGTGTAGAACAAAAGATCGACGGGAAGGATATGAAACTAAAAAAGGATTGGGAACCTCTGGAAAAAATTTCTCCGAATCTGCAATTGGCTGTTGTTTGCTCCGAAGATCAGAATTTTATCAAGCACAACGGATTTGATTTTGAAGCGATCGATAAAGCCATGGAATACAATGAGAATCATAAAAAGCAGCGCGGGGCAAGTACGATCAGTCAGCAAACCGCTAAAAATGTTTTTCTTTGGCCGGGCCGGAGTTGGATCCGCAAAGGGTTTGAAGTCTATTTTACTTTTTTGATCGAAACATTCTGGAGCAAACAACGCATCATGGAAGTTTACCTTAACGTGATCGAAATGGGAGACGGTGTTTACGGAGCGGAAGCGGCTTCCACGAATTTTTATCACAAGGATGCCAATTATTTATCAAAAGGAGAAGCGGCAGCCATTGCAGCGGTATTGCCGAACCCAAGAAAGTTTTCTGCTGCAAAACCGAGTGGTTATGTGTTAAAGCGACAAGCCTGGATCGTTCATCAAATGGCATTATGGGGCGGAGTGTTGAATTATGAGGAGAAAGAAGAGAAGAAGGAAGAGAAGAGGAAAAAATAATGTGATGATTTGCTGATCTGAGGATGTGCTGATTGAAAAATTAGAGAACTAAGTTTTTGTGACCTTCACAAATTTCCCTTTTACCAGTTGATACGTTGTCCCGCCGACTGTAATTGTTTTTCCTTCTAACGTTTCCGCAATATCAAAAATGTCGGATTCAATTGTATGTACTGATCCTTTTGTTGCAAACGCCAGGTTCAGGTAATCAACATTGACATCTCCTCCGTCAGCACCGCAAAGAAGCACATGCACCGGTTTTTTTAATTTGGGAAGTAATTTAATATCCTTAATGTTTGCATAATTATCGGCGATCAACAAAATGTTGTCACAATCCTTGTAGCGATCAATCCCACCCAATATAGCTTCTATGTCATTCTCCGGCGCATCGCCTCCCGCACCATTATTTATCGTTTCCATCATTTTATCCCGAAGTTCTTCCATCGTTTTAGCACGGCAATAATACAGACCTCCCGTCTTTCCCAATTTTTTCTGGCTATCCGGCTTATTATCGCCGTCATTAAAAAAAACAAATTCCTGTGTCGTTGTGTCTTTTACAAAATGCAATTGATACCAGACTAAAAGTTCCGAAGCATAAGGATACATACTTCCGGTAAGATCGGTCACGATAATTTTATTCTTCCACGCAGGTAATCTTTCGAATACCTGGTAAACAATACTTGTGGTGGTGTCTTTCGGATCGGGTTTGCTGCTCAGCTCCACATCCGACATTTTAGAACGGCTTTCAAAAGCAAAATCTCCGTTCTTTTTGTAGATCTTATAAACGCCCACGAGTTTTCCTTTTTTGAAAACACCGTCCGATTGAATATTTCCATTCGGATAATAGGTAGTCTCTCTTCCGTTCTTCACTCCAAATGAAAAATTCTCCTCTAATTCCTTTTTGCATTTTTTTGAATAATGGATGCTTGTCCCGTTAAGCACTCCCGCCTTGTAAATGGATTGTTCTTTCAGACAATTCGGATGTTCATTCCAAATAAGTTCCAATCCTTCTTTTTTGCCGTTGAGGTATATTGTTTCTGATTTTAAGGTGCCGTTTTCCCAGTATTCACGCCACAAGCCTTGTTTTAAACTATCAGCTCCGGTATAGTTGATGGTATCTCCTTTATCTACAAAGAAAGATTGAGCCCTGGAATCGGCTATACGGAAAAATAATGCTATAAGTACTAAAAGGGAGTATCTCATGGTTTATAGCTGGGTGACTTTGTCCTTATAACGCTATAAAGAAAAAAGGATACAGTTTTTAGAATATTCGTGGTGTTTCTTTGTGACCTTAGTGGTGAAAATTAATAAAGCACCCTGCACTTCGGCAATAATGCCTTCAGGATCGCGACATCGTATTCCTTAAAACCATTTCCTCTTAGGTCAAGCACTTCTAAATTCTTCAGCATACATACCCAGTCGGAGATCGCTGTAAGTTTATTGCTTTTTACCGAAAGGTATTTCAGGTTCTTTAATTTGTAGATGTTTCTCGGTAATTCCGTGAGATTATTATTATCAAGGATCAATTCCTCCAATGAACCTATTTTCCCGATCGTTTTCGGCATTTTGTTTAGGCCGCACATGGCAAGGGTCAGGCTTTTCAATTTTTTCAATTCTCCGAATGAAGAAGGCAATGTATCCAGTTTTGAATTAAAGATCAGCAGCTCATTCAAATTTCCAAGATATCCGAAAGAGTTTGGAAGATCCAGGGTGTCCGCTTTGTTATTTTGAATTTCAATTCGTTTCAAACGTCCTAAATACGCAATATCGTAAGGAAGTGAATCGAGTTTGGTACTTTGTAAATGCAATTCGGTGAGCTGTGAAAGGTTTCCAAAATCTTTTGGAAGTACCGTAATGTCGTTGGCGATGCATGCAAAATAAACCAAACCTGTCAGGTCTTTGAATTCGGCAGGAAGTGCGGTGATGCCATTACTGGTCAATTGTAAGCATTGCACCTGTGTAAGTTTTCCAAGCTTTGGAAGCGATTTTGCATCGAAGGGCTGATATTCGATCTTTACTTTAAAAGCATTTTTAGAATCTTTTAAAGCATCTTTCAAGTTGGTGTAAGTGGGTGTAGGCGGACCGTATTTATCAAACGGATCCTGTTCATCCTGTGCGTGAAGAAAACCGGAAAGCGTTAAAAAAACAAAGAGTAGGAGTATCCTCATAAATTAAATAAATTAGGGCTTGCCTCGTTTGACAAGTCCTAATTTACAATTAATTTATAATTGGTGAAAGTATTATTTGAACGAAACGTCAAAACATACATTCCTTTTGCCAGTTGTAATTCGTTCTTGTCGATCAGAATACTATGTTTTCCGGCACTTTGGTTTTGTTTTGGAAGAACGATGATCTGCTTTCCCAATACATCCGTTAAGGTCATTTCAATTGAAACATCAGCCGGAAGCGAGTAAGCTACAGTCGTGTTTTCCGTGAACGGATTCGGATAAGCGATCAATGTCATTCCATCTCCGTTCTCGGAAATTCCGGTCGACAATAATACCAATTGTCCGTCACTGTTCGTGATGTTCGAGACCAATCCCGCTCCGTCAATCGATTTAACGCTGAAATAATAAACTTGTCCGGATGTTAAACTCAAACCGGTACTTGTTACGGAAGTGCTCAATGCATTGTTCGTCCAGTTTACTACATCAGTGGCGCCGGCAGTTGTTCCGATTGCATACCAATAACTTGCAATGGCAGAATTTGTATCTACACAAGTACTCCAATTAGCGGAAAGTTGTGTAAGCGAATAGGTTGTATCAATATCGGTTGTTGTTCCGTCGCTGATCATTGCACTTGATGGAATTGTCCAGTCCACATTCACATCCTGTGCAGCCACGGTTGATAAATTCCCGACAGCATCTTTTGTAATAGATTTAACTCTGCATGATGGAGTAGAAGGATTCGGATTTTGATACCGTACGTCGTTTGTGCTTGCTGCGCCAACGCTCACCGTAACGGAAGCCGGACGGGAACGGTATACTTTCAGGTCGTTTACCATCAGATCACAATTTCCGCTTCGGAAAGAAATGGCATTTCCGTTTGCATAAGGTGCAGGGTCGGTCCAGCTGCCCACAAAATTATTATCCTGGTAGACATCCATTTTTCCGGTGATACGATCGTAAATGATTTTGTAATCATACCATTGCGCTGCATTCACGGTCATAGGAACAGAATTTTCGAGCGTGAAAACGTTACTCACTACTTTATAAAATTCACAAACATTGGTAGCTGTTCTGAACCAAACGAAATATGAATTTCCCCTGTTGGTTTGGGTTCCGTCATCACAAAAGAAATGAAATCCGGCTCTTCTGTTTGTTCCGCTTCCATCGATCTTCATCTGGAAATTGTACAAATATTGATTCGATAAATTCTGAGTCAAAGGAGCATAGATATTTGTATTGGAATTCGTCTGATCGCTTTGTTCCAAATAACCGCCGCTGATCGCCCATGTTCCAACCATGCTGGTCCAATCGGGATGAATGGCGAGATCAAAATTATCGGAGAAAAATCCGTTGCCGTTATTTGCTCTCCATTCCACGTTGTTATTTTCCACAACCTGGTAATAACTTTTTGCGATCCCTGATCCGCCGCTATTATCGACATCCGTAAAGCTGGCTGTAAAATTTCCGGTGGCCCAGGTTGATGGTGCGGTAACAGCTGTGGTAGGAGCAATATTATCGGTAGTACAATTCCAGATCGCCTGCCATCCTGCTGCTTGTGTGGCAATATCGGATTTATAATGAAGCGTTAATGAATTACCCGTTGCTGTGATCAACCCCGGACTCGTACTTCCATGATAAAAACCTATAAGTGGCGATGCCGTTGTTGGTCCGTCATAGATCCAAAGCGTATCATAATTTAATTCTGTTGCGAAGGAAGTGAAGTTAAGCGTTAAGCCTGTTGCCCCGGTTGGTGCGATGGTATATGTATAATCTTCATTGTCGTAATAGTTTCGGACCGGCCCGCCCATGTCGTAAATAGTATCTGTGCATGCAACAACAGCGCAGTTCGTAAATTTATTCTGAATTAAATTCCAGAAATCATTGTAACCGTCATCGTAGCCCAATGCCCAGATCCCGATTCCGCCGATCCCGAATTGATTGACAACATCAAATCGTTCGCCCAGCGAAGGTGCATCATCCACAAATGCCTGCCAGTTAGCTCCCGCTCTTACCGATGGATACCAGCTCGAAAAACTTGTTCCGTCCCATTGACGGCTGCTGTAATAACCACTGGTGTTGGCGCGCATCGTATTGTAAATAACAGTGTTTGAGCCCGCGCCGGAAGTTGCGCTTGGAATGGTTGCAGCAGTTGTTCCCCATTCACGGCCATAATAAGGCAAGCCTAAAAGTAATTTTGATCTGGAAGCGCCTTTGTTCAAATAATACGTAACCGATTTTGTAAGTGTATAATTATAACTTGTCTGGAAGTTATACAAAGGATCTTCCGGTCCGGCCGTAGTACTTCCGCTGTAATAATAATCATAACCCATGATGATGAATTGATCCACATACGGATCAAGTGCAGCCATATCGAACACCCCGCTCCAATCAACAGAATACAAAGCAATACTTACTTCCGATCCGGGAATCGCTGCATGCATCTGATTGCAAAGGTCGATCATGAACGCTGTGAATGGAGCTTTGTGAGAAGCACCCATGCCTTCGAAATCGATATTTACTCCATGGGCTCCTCGTGCTGAAACTAAATTAATGAGATTCGTGATCAATGTTTGCTCTGAAGTTGAACTTGAAAAGAAGGCTGTATGTCCGCTGAATAGAGTAGCGCACAATTCCACATTCACTCCGTTTGCCTGTGCGGTAGTTACTACAGATGCGGTAGACCATCCATGCGTACTTGTTGCATTTCCGTTAGCGGAGTTTACATCGTATGAAAAGTAACAAAGATCCGTTAATCCGCTCCAATCATAATTGCTTTCCAATCCATTGCTCCAGTATGGATGCCAGCCGTATACCCGTTTGTTGAGTGTACAGGCGCGCGTGCTGCGCATGATCTTTTTCTTTGGAATCCCGGTTTGATAAAAACGCAAGCTATCCCATTGCTCATTGGTACTTAAATTATAAGCAGCGTATTTTTCAGATTCTTCCTGGTGAATGGATTTATGTGCAACCGGAATTTCCGTTTGCGCGAACGCGATTTGTGAAAAAAGTAGTAACGCGAGGAATGCAATTTTTTTCATTTTTTAATCTGATAAATTATTTAATGATCACTTTCACCGTCTTCACATCCTTCTCTGTTTTCATCTTCACAAAATAAACTCCTGAAGCTAAATTGGAATTGGATGAACTCATCATCAATTCATGTTTTCCGGCCGTTTGATTTTCATTGGTGTATAACACGATCTCTTTCCCCAATACATCAGAAACGGAGATCTCTATTTTAGAAGCGGTTGCTAATTGATACGTAATGGTTGTATTTGTCGTGAACGGATTCGGATAGATGTACAATCCGGTCGTTGCCAATGCCTCATCAATTCCGGTTGTTACCAATTGAACCGTTTGTCCGTTGCTTGTAAAGACTCCTGATTGTAATCCCGCTCCGTCTTCAGCTTTCACACTGAAATAGTAGGTTTGTCCGTCGATCAGACTTAAACCTGTTACCGTAGCCGTATCATTGTACCAATTGTCTGTCCAGTTCACGACATCCGTAGCGCCCGGAGTGGTTCCGATCGCAAAATAATAACGTGCTATGGCCGAATTGGTATCAACAGCCGGTGTCCAGTTTGCGGATAATGTCGTTGCTGAACTTGTATATGTAATGTCAGCACCCAGTCCGTCGTTGATCGTGTCTACATTGCTTGGAGGTGTCCAGTCAATATTTACATTCTCATAAAAGATCGCCGAAAGATTTCCCGCCGAATCAGCACAAATGGATTTTACTTTTGCAGCGAATGTAGTTGGGTCGGGATTTTGATAACGAATATCATTTGTAGCTGCAGGGCCAACTGTAACATTCGCTGTCAACGGGTTTCGTGAACGATAAACTTTTAACTCGTTGATCGCAAAATTAGCATTCCCGCTCCGGAAGGAGATCGCATTTCCGCTCGAATAAGGAGATGAATCTGTCCAGCTCGTTACAAATATATTATCGCGGTAAATGGATATTTTTCCGGTGATGCGATCGTAAATAACTTTGTAATCGTACCACTGACCTGCAACTGTTGTGAAAGGAATATTCACCACAGGTGAACCAAAAACATCGGATACTACCTTATAGATCTGAAGTAGACCATCATCCACCCTGAACCATACGAAATAGGAATTTCCACGATTTGTTAATGTGGCATCATCACAAAAAAAGTGAAAACCGGCTCTGCGCGTTGTGCCGCTTCCATCGATCTTTCCATAAAAATTATACAGGTATCGGTTCGATAAAGTTTGATTCAATGATGCATAAATATTGGTATTTCCAAGTGCTTCATCGCTTTGATACAAGGCGCCGGAATTAATGCTCCATGTTCCTGTTGCTTGGGTCCAATCCGGATGAATGGCTACATCAAAGTTATCTGCAAAAAATCCATTGTTCGCATTCGCACGCCATTCGGTTCCATTGTAATCGATCACCTGGTAATAACTTTTTTCCAATCCGCTTCCGCCGACGTTATCTGCATCCGTAAAATTTGCCGTAAAATTTGCTGTTTCCCAAACACCGGGAACAGTGACCGTTGTTGTTGGAATAATACTGTCTGTTGTTGTTGCGACAGCTGCGGTACTTGTCCAGTTAGCCACCCAGCCCGTTGAAACGGTAGAGCAATCCGTTCTGAATTCGATCAGCAAAGAGCCGCTGCTGGAGGTCACGCTGCCCGGGCTTGTTGTTCCTGTATATTCACCGATCAACGGCGCGGAAGTTGTTGCGCCATCGTAAATAAATAGATTATCCCAACCCGATTCAACATTGAATGATGAAAAATTAAGTGTGATGGATGTAGCGCCTGCAGGCTGGATCAATGTAAGGATACGCTCATCGTTAGCATAGTTCGCACCCGCTCCGCCGCTATCATAAAAATTTCCGGTTGCGGAAGTCACTGTTGTGATGGATGGTGCATTGTTGATCAATAAATAATATTTTGCCCAGTTCCAGTTCGGACCCGGATCGTCGTGTGTTTGATTTGGGAAAAACTGATGTCCTTTTATTTTTACGCAGCCTCCTGCCAGCGGATTACATTCGGCGGTGGTTCCGGAGCAGCCCGGACCGTAATAGGTTCTCAGCGGATTTATTCCATAACCGCTTGCGCAGATATCACGTACCAAAGCAGCTGATCCTGTATACATCGCTGTTGTGTACCACGATGCGGTGCTAACATATCCTTCGTGTTCGATACCGATCGTATAACCGTTCTCTGAGCCGACATGCCATGCCTTGTTTGATTCCAGCACCATTTGTGTGATCTGTCCGTCACTCGAACGCGCAACATAATGTGCAGAAACACTTGCAGCGCAATTCTGAAACCAGGAGATACAACCCGAATATGTTCCTTCCACATCGTGAATGGTAACAGCGCTGATCGCTGTACCGCCGCGTGAGCTATAATTACACGATGCTGCAGGATTCCAGATGGCAGGACCAAAATCGGTGGACACCATTGATTTGGCGGATTTGAATTGTTTTCCCGAATTACTGAAAATACTTTCGTCCGTAACAGTAACATTCGTTGAACTCAATACTGCCAGGTTATCAGCGCCGAACATCTTTTCAAGGTCGATGTTGTAATTTGGAAAACCAAATTGTACCTGGTAGTTAGGATTGATCAGGAATTGAATGTAGCCGTATTCCTGTGTTATTTTCGCATATAATTGTCCTTCCGACCCGGCCGGCAATTCGCTCAGGAAAGATAAAACGGACATGCATGATTCGATGTCATTATTTTTTATCCCCAGAAATGTTTTCGCTGCCGCAAATGCATCAGCGAAAGCAAGAATGTTTTTTTCAGGATCAGAGATGATCTCATCAACAGTATAATGTGAAAGATCTTTTACCGTGATCAGGTTATTTGCAAAATATCCCTGTCCGTTCAATGTTAAACCCATAACGCCATAAGCATTCGGAATTCCCATACAACTTTCCGGTTCAGTGGAAAAATGCGTGATGTGCGTAAACCGCGTGTTGCAAAAAGCCACGGCTTCCAAAATACCGCGTGGGATCTCGGGATGCTGAATGTACGCTTTATCAAAAGATTTTGAATAGGGATTCACGACAGGTTCATCGCCGTATGCGAAAAAGCCAAGAACCAATAAACAAGAGGAAAGTAAGAGTTTTTTCATGGTATTTTGCTAGCTGAAAATTGAATAGTAAAGATAGCAAAATATTGATACGTTTCAGTATAACTGGTCGAAATTTGGGATAACTGGTCGAAAACTAATTTTCCTCAATGATATCAAGGATCTTCTCCATTTTGGAATCATCGTATTTCCCGGAAGTGGCATACACGATCTTGCCGGTTTTATCTACAACAAAAAAGTATGGAATGTCTTTTTTCTCGAAGTCGAGTTCTTCCTTATACGTTTTAGCACCTTCGTAAAATAAAATGTTCGAATACATTTCTTTGGCGGTTGCCGCTTTGATCTTTTCTTTAGATTGTTTGCTGGTCAGTTGGTTGGCACCGGTGAACATCGGCACAAAAAATAAGTTGATGTCGTAATCAATGGCAGGATTAAAAGGATCATTATCTTTTTCCGCAATGAATTTATTATAGATCGGATTCATCCATGTTTTCAGATCTTCCTCCGATTTATTGCTGAACGCCATTCCCAGTAACGTGTATTTTCCTTTTGTATCAACAGGAAGGTTTACTTTTTTTCCGTTATAATCCTCACATTCCATTGCCGGGAACATCGTTCCAATGATTCCGCTAACCGGTTTAAAAGCAACGAAAGTAACAACTGCTAAAACAAAGATTATTTTTTTCATACTATAAAACCTCATTCAACACCCTTTTATTGTGTTCTGAAACTTTTGAACTTATTTATTCAGTTCCGCAAACACTTTATCCGCCTTGAATTTCTTCGCTTTTTTTCCTTTGCGAATGATTTTAATCTTCAGGATCGTGTCACCTTGTTGCGTTGCATTTACAATATCCTGCCCGGAGATCACATGTCCGAAGATCGTATGATGGCCATCCAGCCATGGGGTAGCAACGTGTGTAATGAAAAACTGGCTTCCGTTCGTTCCCGGCCCGGCATTCGCCATCGCTAAGATTCCCGGTCCTGTGAATTTAAATTCCGGAACGAACTCATCTTTGAATTTATAACCCGGTCCGCCGGAACCGTTCCCCGCCGGATCTCCGCCCTGGATCATAAAATTGGCGATCACGCGGTGAAATTTTAAACTATCATAAAAATGAACCCCGTCTTTTTTTGCTGTGTTGTGGATTTTTCCTTCGGCAAGACCGACAAAGTTTGCCGTTGTTAACGGTACTTTTTCAAATTCCAATTGAACCAGGATCACGCCTCTGTTGGTAGTAATTTCGGCATACAGACCTTTTTCTAATTTCGGTTTTTTCTCTTTTGAGAAGGAAGTGATGGCAATTAATAAGAATGCAAGTGTAAATATCTTTTTCATAAAGGAAATGATTTAAATGAGAAAGTAAATTTAAGCAGAATATGTTGATAAAACATCACATCATTTTCGTAAATCACAAAATTCCGTTCTTATTTTTGAAGCATGAAAGTTTGTATTGCCGAGAAACCAAGTGTTGCCAAAGAAATAGCCGAGATCGTTGGTGCGAACCAGCGTAAGGATGGCTATTGGGAAGGTAATGGTTACCAGGTAACATGGACATTTGGTCATCTCTGCGAACTCAAAGAGCCGCATGAGTACGATTCGGCATATCGACAATGGCATTTGAATATGCTTCCCATTCTTCCGGATAAATTCGGGATCAAATTGAAGAATGATAAGGGAGTAGAAAAACAATTCAATACCATTTCCACACTTTTTGAGAATGCCGATGAAGTGATCAACTGCGGTGATGCCGGGCAAGAGGGGGAGTTGATCCAGCGATGGGTATTTGCAAAGTCAAATTGCAAAAAGCCGATGAAAAGATTGTGGATCTCATCGCTTACGGAAGAAGCGATCCGTGAAGGATTTAAAAAATTAAAAGACGCGAAAGATTACGATCGTTTGTATTATGCCGGCTATTCCCGTGCTGCAGCGGATTGGTTGCTTGGAATGAATGCGACGCGATTGTATACATTGAAATACGGGAACGGGAACAAACAGGTGTTGTCCGTTGGAAGAGTTCAGACTCCTACTCTTGCGATGATCGTTAACCGCCAGGTGGAGATCAATAATTTTAAGTCCGCCGTATTTTACGAACTCAAAACAAAATACCGCGAGGTAATTTTTAATGCGCAGATCGATCGTTTTTACGGAGATGAAAAAGTAAAAGGGGAAGAACTGCTTGCATCGCTGGCTTCTGAAGAGTTTGTTATTACATCCGTTGATAAATCCAATTCAAAGGAATCATCGCCACGATTGTTTGATCTGACTTCACTGCAGGTGGAATGCAATAAAAAATTCGCTTATTCTGCCGAAGATACATTGAAAGCGATCCAGAATTTATACGAACGAAAATTAGTGACGTATCCGCGTGTGGATACGACATACCTGCCGGAGGACATGTACCCGAGGATCCAGGGCATCATGCAGAGTATGGTGAATTACCAGGCATTGCTGCAACCGTTATTGGCAAAGGAGATCAGGAAATCGAACAAAGTATTTGACGATAAAAAAGTTACGGATCACCATGCCATTATCCCTACGGATGTGCGTGCACAGGGTTTAGGCGGTGCCGAAGCAAACGTGTACGATGTGATCGCAAAACGATTCATTGCCGCATTTTACCACGATTGTGAAGTGGCAAAAACGGTGGTTATTGGTAAAGTGAAAGAAACCGAATTCAAAGCAAACGGAAAGCAGATCATTGATCCGGGCTGGAGGGTTGTATATAATAAAGAGGTTTTAGAGGAGGATGAGAAAGAAGAGATCCAATTGCTTCCCGAATTCACGGTCGGAGAAAAGGGTCCTCACGAAGCTTTTTTAGCAGAAGGAAAAACAACACCACCCAAAGCATTCACCGAAGCAACGCTTTTGCGGGCCATGGAAACAGCGGGAAAGAATGTGGATGATGAAGAGTTGCGGGAGCTGATGAAAGACAATGGAATTGGCCGCCCGTCTACACGCGCTGCGATCATTGAAACGTTGTTCCGTAGAAATTATATCCGTCGTGAACGAAAGAATTTAGTGCCCACCATTACCGGAATGGAATTGATCCTGACTATCAATAATGAATTGTTGAAATCGGCCGAAATGACCGGGAATTGGGAGAATAAACTCCGCAAGATCGAAAAGGGAGAATACCAGGCCGAACAATTTTTGCAGGAAATGCGGCAGATGATCGCCGAACTGGTTTCACAGGTAAAGAATGAATTCGGTAAAAGAATTGCAGTGGAAACAGAAGCTGACAAAACAAAATCAAAATCAGCGAAAGATCAAAAAGTTAGTTGTCCTAAATGTAAGACTGGAACAATGCTCAAAGGTAAATCGGCTTTTGGTTGCAGTAATTTTAAATCCGGCTGTGATTTTAAGATCCCGTTTGAATTGATGGGAAAAAAATTGAGCGATGCACAATTAGTTGCCCTGGCCGATAAAGGAAAAACACCTGTGATCAAAGGGTTCGAAATGGGAGGTGCAAAAAAGGACGGTATTTTAAAATTAACCTCTTCTTTCAATATAGAGTTTGAAGAAAAAGAAGCTGCCTCTCCGAAACCAAAAAAAGAAACACCTTCGGTTTGTCCGAAATGCAAAACCGGGAATATACTTAAAGGTAATTCCGCCTATGGCTGCAGCAATTGGAAAAGCGGATGTTCCATTCGTTTCCCGTTTGAATTCATGGGAAAGTCATTGACGGATGCCATTATTCAATCATTGATCAAAAAAGGCATTACCTCCGAAATAAAAGGATTGGTGAAAGACGGTCAGAAAGTGAACGGAAAATTGAAGTTGAACGAGAACTTCGAGTTGGTGATGTCGTAAAAAAAATCTAATGAAAAAATGAACCGCTATTCGCGAACGGATTTGTAGAAACTGGGAACATGGGATTGTTCATCGAGTTCATTAAATTCTGATTGTTGTAATAGTTTCCTTGTCCGCTCGAGATCGTTGCTTTAAAACCAATTGTAGAATGTGCCGAGACTTTGTAATCCAAACCGAGTGATGCGGCTTTGTAAGCGTTTTGTTTATTCAATGAATTTACATCCGTCATGACCGCTCCCGAAACGATCATTTTTGGATTCAATTGATATTCACCGCCGACAAAAATTAAATTCCCCGATACATTCTTATTCGAAGGATTGTAGATGGCCTCGTTGCGGTTCATGAACATTCCTGAATTCGGAGTAGCTGTATAATGCATAAAGCCCAGGTCCAGTGAGAATTTTTTCGTCAACCGGTAATTGATCTTTGGAGCGATATACGTTGTAAAAGAAGTCGATTTGTTCGTATTCGAAAAACTGACACCTGTACCGGCCATGAAGGAAGCGGAAACACGGTCTTTTGATAATAATTTTGGTTTTGAAGGTGAGCCGTAATAATCCTCAGTTGTTGTTTGTCCAACTGCAAATACGGAAGAAAAAATCAAGGCGGAAGCGAATAGTTTTTTCATGTGCCAAAATTTGTTTCTCAAAAATACGCATAAAAATCAAATAATGGTATCTTTGATATGTTAAAAATGGTTGGTAGTTCTCACAACGTCACCCCGTGTCACGATATAGGATCTCTCAACAACTGACAATTTAAAGATGCCGTGTCGCAGCACGGCATGACGTTCAGGAGATGGGTGTATAGTTAACTCCAGGATTCGTACATTAGTATTTATTCGTAATTAGTAGATAATATGAAGTTATTTGTTAAAAACCTCGATCGTGACATCAATGAAATGATGCTCGAAGGCCTGTTCGCACAATACGGAAAAGTTGTTTCCACAAAGATCATTTATGATACCATTACCTGGGAATCAAAAGGATTTGCGTTCATGGAAATGGCGAAAAAGGAAGATGGTTTGAAAGCCATTGAAGCCTTAAATGGAAAAGAAGTACGCGGCCGCGAATTGATCGTTCAGGAAGCGGAAGAGCGCAGGAGATAGTTTTTAACATTTCCCTGAATCTATTCACAATCGTTTTTATTTATGATTTGAATGTGCACTTTTGTGTGCATGATGTTTTTACGGATTGCCAAATACATTTTTTATTTCCTGCTTGCCGTTTTTCTTTGGGCCTGCAATGCCGCGGCAACCGGTAATGATGCTGCAAACATCGACCTTCCGATCAGCCAGGATAGCGTGAACAAGATCCTCATTAAAATTCATGCAAAAGAAAAAGCCTATTCCATTGATACATTATTTAAGAATAAAGTAAAGAACACGAATTTTAATGGTTGTGTGCTGGTGGCGCAGGCCGGACAGATCATCTACAAGAATGCATTTGGTTTCTCGGATTTTAAAACAAAGGATTCGCTTCGTTTCAACTCTGCTTTCCAATTGGCTTCCGCTTCAAAAACATTGACAGCCGGGGCGATCCTGTTGCTGAAGGATCAGGGGAAATTAAAATTATCAGATTCGGTTCAGCAATACTTCCCGAAATTCCCATATCACGGGATCACAATTAAAATGCTGTTGACACACCGTTCCGGGTTAGGCAACTATGTGTATTTCTGTGAACCTTATTGCGGAAAAGATCCTTCGGGAAAGATCTTCGATAACAAAGCTATGATGGATGTGATCGAGCAATACCATCCGGATGTATATTCCAAACCGAATAAAAAATTTGAATACTGCAATACCAATTATGCCATTCTTGCTTTGATCGTTGAAAAAGTATCTGAAATGAAGTTTGCCGATTTTATGGAAACAAACATCTTCAAGCCATTGGGAATGAATGATACCTGGGTCCATGATCCTTCGGATAAAAACGCCCGTAAAAACAAGACCACCGGTTATAACGGCCTTGGAAAGATCGAAGAAGATACTTACGGAGATGATGTTGTGGGCGATAAAGGCGTGTACTCGACGATAGAAGACATGTTCAAATGGGATCAGGCTTTGTATTCCGAAAAAATATTAAAGACCGCTACCATCGAAGAAGCTTTCAAAGGCTATAGTAATGAGCATAAAGGCAAACGCAATTATGGTTACGGCTGGCGATTGATCGATGATGGAAAAAATCCGAAAGTGATCTACCACAACGGCTGGTGGCATGGATACAACAGCTTGTTCTTGCGCCGCCCGGCCGATAAAACAACGATCATTGTGCTTTCCAACAAGTATAACCGTACCACGTATCAGATGCAGGGCGTTTTATCGATTCTCAATGAAAATGAGGCGGGGCTTGACATGGAAGGGGAGGAGTAAACCTGATTTACTTAAAATTCTCGATTACTGTCCGTAGGTATTTCAATTAAGTCTATCTTTGCATCCGCAAACCATCGTTTTTTTTTATCAAACTATCGAATAGTCTGATCGACTTAAACCTTTTTGATGAATCTTTGCGTTAGCAATTCAAAACAAAAAACTATGAAAAAATTATTTTATTTGATCGCATTGATGCCCTTTGCATTTGGATGCGGAAACGGAAACAAAGAAGGTGTGCTTTCTGCAGAAGACAGTTTAAGAGCTGTAGCCGGAGGACAAACAGTAAGGATCCATGATCAGGATTCAAGTATTCAATCATTCATTCGCGGTTTTAATGAGATCCAGGATAACCTCGATGTGATCAAAGAAAAAGAAAAGATCGTATCTGAGAACAGCAAAGATGCGGAAACACGTAAAACAAAAGAGGAGCAGATCGTTGCCGATATTCAATCCATTTATGATGTGATGAATAAGAACAAACAACGTTTGGCTTCCATGAAAGCGAAATTGAAGGATTCCAATAAAAAGAATGAGGAATTGGAAAAATTCATCACCCGTTTAACGGCTGAGATCGAGGAGAAAGATGGCCAGATCAATAACCTGAAAGAACAGCTGGAAAAACTCAACGTGGAGATGACCAATCTGAACCTGAACTACCAGGAAGAAGTACAGGCATCGGAAGTAAAGACCGAAAAATTAAATACAGCGTACTATGCTTTCGGAACTGCAAAAGAATTGATCAAGAATAATGTATTGACCAAGGAAGGCGGATTTATCGGGATCGGTAAAACACAAAAAATGAAAGAGGATTTCAATAAAGATTACTTTACCAAAATTGATATCTCTACAATTGATGTGATCCCGTTAGGAGCTAAAAAAGCGAAATTGATCACAACACATCCTGCAGGTTCTTATAAGATTGAAGGAACCGACGGAAAAGCAGAAAAATTAGTGATCACGAATGCAGAAGATTTCTGGAGCGCGTCCAAGTATCTTGTGATCGTGATCGAACAATAGAAAAAGAGTCGATTAAGAAAAAAGCACCAATCGGAAACGGTTGGTGTTTTTTTTGGTTACTATTCCAAGAACGTCTTCAGCCATTCCAAAGCCTTTTCTTCATCATTAAAGATGCGGGTCGGACGGGCCGGTTTGTTGAATGCTAAAAAAACATTGCCGACCAGTTTTTGAGAAAGTGACCTGATCACATACGCTTCGGCACTTGCATAAGGATCCGATTCGTGTGTTGCAATATAAGCCCTGGCCTCCGGTGTTGGAAGTGTATATTCGCCAACAACGATGAGCAACGGAAATTTTTTCCCTTCACCCAATTCTTCCAGCGTATCCACTACAAGCTTTACGTGCTGTACATCGATCTCTGAATTGCCGATGACACTCACCTGTGCGATCCCGTCGTTGCGAAGGGCAACGGAAATAGTTTCAAAATGTTTTTGCCTTAAAAGGATTACGGGATTCATAAAAATGTTGTCAGCCATTCCATTGCTTTGGCTTCATTGGTAAACATTTTAGTCGGACGTGCGGGTTTGTTGAATTTCAAAAAAGCATTCATTACAATTTTTTCAGCCAATGATCTGGCAATGTAGGCTGCAGCCAGTGCGTATGGATTGGATTCCTTTTTTGCAAGAAACACCCGCGCTTCGGCTGTGGGTGCCGAAAAAACATCCGCGGAAACAAGCACCGGTCTTTTTATTCCCCCGCAAGCTTCCCCGATCCCTTCGATCATCTGTTTTGCTTTTTCAATATCAATGTCTTCGGGGCCTTTGATCCTGACATGTACAATCCCATTGTCAAGCAACGCCACCGAGAAAAAATTTGTCGGGGTTTGTTTTTTAGCCTGATCGGTGATGGGTTTTGTCATGATCTACTCAACAGGATAATAAATTTCCGTGAGCCATTTTGCCGTATCCTTTTCAACACCGGGATCGGTCACATATACTTCCCATGGAGAGCCGTTTATTTTTTTATGATTATCAACGATCCATTTATTCAAAGCGTCATGAGCCGTTCCTGTTTTTTCATAAGATCCGTAATAATGTGCCACCACTGCATTGCCCGGTTTCATTTTGCCAACGATAATTTCTCCGTCACCTTTTGCTTCTTTATCGATCGGCACTGCGCATTCCATTTCAATTTTATCAGGAGAATAACTGTGATAGAATGCAAATACGGGACCCGATTGATTCAGTTTTTCTTTCTTCATGAATGCACCGATCTTCATGTAGGAGTTGCCGATGTCAGCCGTGATCGTTTGCATGCTGGTCGTTTTTTTTGTCGACGCATACAGCATTTCTTTCACCGTTGCGGGCTCGATAACCAATGCAGAAGGAAGTGACACCACCGATATTTTCATGGTTTCGCAATGCTTTTTTAATCCGTCAAGTGTCTTTTCAAAATCACTTCCCAAAAAATTGTCCATCATCAATCCCGGAAAAACCCTGCCCAGAAAACCAAGCTCGATCTCCATGTAGGTTGTAACATACACGCCGCCGGTAGTATCATGGAAACACCAGCCGCCATGACTGTCACCCATTCCGTCAAAATGAAGATCCGTGAGGATACATTCATTTGGCTTGCACTCCGTGATCATGATACTGCCATGTCCCACATTTTTGTTTTCGCTTGTCCATAAATGTTTTGCTCCGACACCACTTTCAGGTCCTTCAAACGTGGATACCATCTTGGGATCGATATTATCCCAATATGACCAATTGATCCATGTATGGAAATTATTTACTTGATTGTAGGCCATCTCCGGGCTTGTATTAATGATCGCGGAACGTGAAACTTTTACTTTGGAAGGAAAAAATAAACACATGACTACATAGATCAAAAAGAGAACGGCAATTACGGTCACTAATTTTTTCAGGAATTTCATGAGTAGAGGCGTTAAAGAATTATTTGAATTTTTTCAGCCATTCTAAAGCTGGTTTTTCGGAAGTGAACATTTGCGTAGGAATGACCGGTTTGTTGATCTGAATGTAAAAGTTGCCGATGAGTTTGATCGCTACATTCATTAATACCATCGCTTCGGCACTCGCATATTTATTTACCGAACTGTCGGCCCAAAGTTGCCGGACCTCACTTTCGATATTCATGTATTTATTGACCGTAAGTAATGTCGGGTACTTTTTAGCTTTACCGATGCGTCCTACCGTTTCAAACATTTCGAGTGCATGTTCGATCTTGAGATCTTCAATGGGTTTGAATGTGTAATGAATGATCCCGTCACTGCGAAGCGCCACAAATGCAGCTTCAACCTCTTCCTGGATAAGAATATGTTCCGAATTGGCTATCATGGTTCACTAATACTGGTCTTTTACTCCGTTTTACGCTGTTTTGGATGGTAATAAGGAGTATGGGATTATATAGTTTATCTATAATAAGTAATTATCTGTCGAGCTAATTTAGTTATTTATCGTAGCGAATATAGAGGATTATTTTTGAAATTCCAAACCCCGTATTAATTAAATGTATATACATATAATTTGATTCCTTACCTTTGCCGTGAAATTTACATCTGATGAAACTGCTGATCTCTTATCTTAAAAATTACAAAGGGCTTGTTATACTAGCTTTGTTCCTTGCTTCCATAAACCAGGTATTCTCCTTATTGGATCCGCTGGTCTTCAAACATATTGTGGACGAATACGCTGTGCATGTTGCCGATTTCAGAACTTTTCCTCCCGGCGTTTTTATGAAAGGGGTCGGTACGCTTATTCTCATCGCAATGGGATTTGCCATGGTCTCAAGGATCGCGAAAAATTTCCAGGATTATTATGTGAACGTGATCACCCAAAAGATCGGGGCAAGGATCTATTCGGACGGACTGAAACATTCCCTCGAATTGCCTTACCAGGTGTTTGAGGATCAGCGGAGCGGGGAAACGCTGGGTAAATTGCAGAAAGTAAGAACCGATGTGGAACGCATGATCAGTGCATTTATAAGCATATTGTTCACCTCGCTGATCGGTGTGATCTTCGTGATGATCTATGCCATCAATATTCATTGGTCGATAGCGGTCGTATATTTCAGCGCTGTTCCTGTTTTAGGATTTATTACTTCTGCTTTAAGCAAACGCATTAAAAAAATGCAGAAGCAGATCGTGGGTGAAACAACTGCATTGGCGGGCTCTACGACCGAATCGTTACGCAATATCGAATTGGTAAAAAGTTTAGGTCTTGCGGATCAGGAGATCGACCGTTTGAACAAGACCACGATCAAGATCCTGGGATTGGAATTAAAGAAAGTGCGGTATATACGCAGCATCAGCTTTATCCAGGGGACGTTCGTGAATTTTTTGAGAAGCTGCATCCTCTTTCTTTTGTTATTCCTGATCTTCCGCAATACATTAACGATCGGAGACCTGTTCTCCCTTCAGATCTATTCATTCTTCATTTTCGGTCCGCTCCAGGAACTTGGCAACATCATCAATATTTATCGTGAAACAGAGGTTTCACTTGAGAATTTCAAAGGGATTTTGGATACTCCCAAGGAAACAAAACCGGCGAATCCTGCTTCGATAAAGGAAATGGAATTGCTGAAGTTTGAGGATGTAAGTTTCAAACATCAAACGGCAATGAATAATGCGCTGGACGGGATCAGTTTCCAGGTGGAGAAGGGACAAACCATTGCGTTTGTTGGTCCGTCGGGTTCAGGTAAAACAACGCTGGTGAAATTGTTAGTGGGTTTGTATCAGCCTCAGAAAGGGAATGTATTGTATAACGGACATGCAAGTCAAACCGTTGATCTTGATCAACTCCGTTCCCAGATCGGATTTGTGACACAGGATACGCAATTGTTCTCCGGAACGATCCGGGAAAACCTGTTATTTGTTGCGCCTAAAGCAACCGATGCCGAATGTATCGATGTATTGAACAAGGCTGCTTGCCAGAGTTTACTTGCACGGGCCGACAAAGGGATCGATACCATGATCGGAGAAGGCGGAGTAAAAGTTTCCGGCGGTGAAAAGCAACGGTTGTCGATCGCCCGCGCTTTGTTACGAAAACCGTCATTGTTGGTATTTGATGAAGCAACGTCATCACTTGATTCGATCACGGAAGAAGAGATCAGTAAGACCGTACGGGAAATTTCAAATACCGAAAATCACATTACCATTTTAATTGCTCACCGCCTGAGTACGATCATGCATGCCGATAAGATCTTTGTTCTTGAAAAAGGAAAGATCATCGAGCAGGGAAAACACGATGATCTGTTAACCGGAAAGGGTTTGTATTATGCGATGTGGAGACAGCAGATCGGCGAGAGGTAGCTATTTTTTCCGCTTCATCCAGTGTGGCGGATTCACTACTACCGGGCAGAAACTATCTTTGAACAAGACTTTCTTTTTTTCGAATCCGCCAAGCTTGTTGTCATAGATCAGGCAATAATATCCTTTTGCATAATCCGAAATGTTTACGGAACTTCCATAGCCCTGTTTGGTAATTACTCCATAGGGATTGTAAATAATGAAGTAAGTATCTGTTGTAAACGAGATCGTTTGATTTTTATCCGTGATCGTATAGGAAACAGGATCTTTTTTAGAATAATAGATGATCGGGTCCGAAAAGCGGCTGATCTTATCGTATCCCCGTTGACGCACACGGAATTTATTTTCCCCGCTGCTCAATACCACCGGGACCGAATATGAATTTGGGGTGGGTGTTCCAACCCCTTTTACTTCACCCACCTTCACCCATTTATCAAAAATATATTGTTCAACAATGTAGGGAAGGGAGCCATGTTCATTGGTGGAAGTCCAGCTGACCATCTCATCTTTACTCACTTTGATCGTTTGAAGATCGAAGGTTGAAATGATCTTATCCGTTTTGATGTCATTTCCCCCACCTTCAACGCCTTTCAGGGTTGTAAAGGAAGATGAAAAAATGATCACTAAAAGTAGCGCGGTATAAAGTGCTCGTTTCATGGTGGTTATAAATTAGAGTTATAACACTGCAAAAGTAGAGCAGGGGAATATGAGGGAAACGCGATAAAATGAAAGTAATTAACATTGATGTGTTAGTATCGATAAAAATATCAATAAAAACAGCCTGTCTGTCAATTGTTAATATTGTTAATAACCTTGTAAGTCTTTTAGAGCGATACTCACGGAGTGGAAACGGTGATTTAAATTATTTTTTTGTACTGTTTATAAGGGTTTCAAACAGTTTTTTGTGAGCTTTTCCCATAAGGTTCAAAAAGAGCCCGGCAGTTATTTTTGAAGCGGTTACTTCGATCGTTTCTGTGATCAAAATCTCCTTTTTTTCGGGCATCTCCAGGAAGTCGAAATTTATTTTCAGATCGACCCCTTTTTTTACATGGGAAGTATAAAATACCCGGTTCCCGGTTCCTGTTTCAAATACCTGCGCATCATAAACAGGTTTCATCGGCAGAAATCCGAATAAGAAAACTTTTTCTTTGATCCGATAGGTGTTTTCATTTAACTGTTCCACACTAGTCATGTACGGATGCAGCTCCCTGAATTTCCGGAGGTCGGTAAAATGGCCGTAGACAAATGCCAGAGGTGCGTTTACGGTGTATTGAAATTGGCGAGTGTATGTATTCATTTCGAATTTGGATTTAGAAGTCCCATATAATAAACGTCAACAAATTTTCCCGAACTCATTTTAAATTCCTTTTGCAGGGAACCTTCCGGAACAAAATTATTTTTTTCGGCAGCACGGACACTTGAATAATTATCGGTGGCAATGCGGCAATAGACTTTGTTCAGTTTTAATTCCTCAAAAGCAAAACGGATCAGATGCTGAATTCCTTCTGTTGCGATCCCTTTCCGTTGGTGGGCCCTGTCGACAAAATAAGCGATCTCGCATTTGGAATGATATGGAATGATCTCCTTTAAAAAAAAGATCCCCGATAATTTTCCCTGACCTTCAGGTAAGCCGGCTTCTGCATCTTCCGCAACAAAAACAAACAGTTCATTCGAATTTGTTTTTTCAATGTAATTGTCAATCATCATCCCTGCAGTTTCGGGTGATTTTGCGGCCATTACGGTTTTGGGAAAATAATCGAGCAGGTGATCCCGGTTTTCTTTTACGAGCTCATGAAAAGCTAAAATATCCTTATTGGTAATTGGTCTGAACTGCATTTATTTTTGTAATAATGAAGGGTCTGTCCTGCTCAAACATCCGCTTTTTAATTTAGTATAGAGCGAAAACCGAATTCCGATCGTAGCCTGATAGATGTCCGACATGAACGTGGCTGTGGAAGGTCCGTATGTTTTATCTGTTCCAACATACACTAAGCCTTCCAATTCAAATCGGTTGCTGAGTGAATACAAGACCCCGATGCGCACTCCCGGATCTGTTTTGCCTTCATCGTTAGCATTGGCGCTTTTATTGATCCAGGTGGTTGTTGGTTGCCCGTTCGAAAATTCTGTTGTACCACTTTCAGTGAACACACTCTTTACAATACGTGAAATTTGAACTCCAATGTTAATGTTGAGTTTGTTAAATTGCAGCCCATAATACACCGGAAATCCATAATAAAAAAGACGTCTTATCCGGTCCGATCTCATGGTAATTATAACATTCCCGTGACTGTCCGTTTGCGTCCCTTCAAAATGTTGTTTGCCATCTATGCGTGTTACAAGAGCCTCTATTCCCAGCGATGATCTTTTTCCGAAATGAAAGTTGTAAAAAAAGCCGACTCCTTCCGATAGTTGAATCGTTGAGGTATATCCTGCGGTGGGACGAGGATAACTTTCGATTTTTCCGGCACCGGCATTCACTTTCAATCCGAGTTGACTTTGTCCGAAGGATGTACATGATAGTATAAAAAACAAAAGGGATAATCGTTTCATGATGCTGTCAACTCTGCTTCAATTAAATTCGTATGCCGATCACCAACACATCATCCACCTGTTCACATTCACCGCGCCATTCTTCAAAAGTCTGGTTAAGCAGATTTTTTTGATCACGCATGCTTTGTGATTGTGACCCTACTAATAGTTCTTTGAATTGATTGTACTTGAATTTTTTTCCTTTCGGTCCCCCAAACTGATCCGCAAAACCGTCCGTAAATAAATAAATGGTATCTCCTTTTAACAGATCCATTTCGTTGTTGGTAAACGGAATCTTTTCCTGATCGGTGCTTGCACTGATCGCTTGTTTGTCGGCTTTTAATTCAATGACCTCTCCTTTTCGAATGATCCAGCAAGGATTGTTAGCGCCGGCAAAGTAAAGTTTTTGATCCTCGAAATCGATCGCACAAAGCGACATGTCCATTCCGTCCCTGATCGTCACATCCTCCGAATACGATTTTAAATTTTTAGGCAATTCATGGTTCAGGAAATTCAGGACATCGGCGGGAGAATTGACCAATGGGTTTTTGATCGTTTGATTCAAAAGTGTATTGCCGAGCATACTCATGAAAGCACCCGGAACACCATGTCCGGTACAATCAACGGCAGCGGCTATACTCAGTTTTTTGCCTGAGTTTGTGGAGATCCCGACACACCAGTAAAAATCCCCGCTGACAATATCTTTAGGTTTATAGAGCACAAAATGATCGCCGAGATTTTTCTTTAATTCATTTTCAGAAGGAATGATACCCGATTGGATCCGTTTCGCGTAATTGATACTGTCTGTAATTTCCTTGTTCTTTTCTTCAATGATATGATAAGCTTTATTCAGCTCTGCATTTCTCACTTTTTCCGCTTCCGCTTCCTTTTGCGCAAATTCAATTTTTGCGACAAACTGAACACTTTTTAAACGTCCGTTCGATTGAAGGCTAATTACTTCCTCCTTCGTATTGTTGTATAACCTGAAATGATAATAAGCCTTTTCAAAATTCTGCTCTTTTTCATAGATCTCTGCCAGAGATTGATGGATCTCAAATAACATGGAGCGAAAAGAATATTTTTGCGCATATTCAAGTGCAGAGAGGTAGTGTTCTTTTGCTGCCGGAATGTTGTTTAATGTAAAATTGACCTTGCCCAGCATCTGAAGAAACTTAATGACGCCAAAATTCACACCTTCTCCTTTTGCAATGGTAAGCCCTTCCGTAGAAAAGGCCATTGCTTTTTCATAATCTTTCAATTCAGAATGAAGTTCGGCCCAGCGAAGAAGTGTGGCAAAGTATCCCATTTTTTCAGGAGAAGTTCTTCTAAGCCGCAAACTTTCAGACAATACTTCCTTGGCTTTGTCGAGTTCCTTTCGCTTCATATAAACTTCTCCTAAAACCATCAGGGTTGCCGCCAATCCCAATGGATCATCCATCTCTTTCCGGATTTCGAGGGACTTGATTCCAGCTTCGTATGCACTGTCCAGATCATTAAAATGTTGATGGATATACGTCAATTGAAAATAAGCAGCGGCGATTCCGTTTTTATCGTTTATTTTTTCACGATAAGAAAGACATTTATGAAGTACCTCAATTGCAGAATCGAAATTTCCCGACCGCACATGCACAATCCCTATATTGTATTGTGTATTGGCAATTCCAACGTGGTCATTCAGTTCAATAAAAAGTTCAAGTGCTTCAAATAGACTGATGTAGGCTCCTTCATGGTTAGCCGAGTGCATCTTGCTGAATCCAATGTTAAGCAAACTGTCGGCTCTCCCTTTTTTGTAGTGATGTGCCGTGGAAAGATGAAGTGCTTTTTCAGAAAGTTCGAGCGACAATTTCGGATCTTCATTTCTTTTCTGAAATGCAAATTTATTCAGGAGATCAACCTTTGCCTCAGCTGTGGATTCTAAAGAAACTTCCTTTTCTATTTGTTCGATCAGCATGGGGGAGTTATGATAATACTAAATTAAGCATAAATTGCCAAGGAATAAAATTGTGAAGTAAAAAAGGAAGAAAGATTTTTAGCAGTTTAAAAATCTTTATATAACAAATACTTTTTGCGGATCGGCAGGAATTTCTGCAATCCCGGTTGCCAGGATTTACGGATAGCTTCTTCGGCGACACCGTCCTTTATTTGTTGTTGCAATGTAGCATTGCCGGCGTGGTAATTAAAATTCTCATCAAAGAAAGTGGCTTTGTCGGGTGTATTGGCATAGGTTCCGATCAACCAGTACAAATAGATCTTTTTAAAATCCTTCATGTATTCTGTTCCGAAATCCTTGAGATTATAACCATGACAAACTTGTCCCGAATACTTGGGTTCCATTGCACCGGGTTTCGGTTTTGGTGTAAAATCGTAATTTGCTTTTTGCAGTGTAGGATGTCCGATCACCTGGAATGGTGCATCCGTACCTCTGCCAACGGCAACCACGGTTCCTTCGAATAATCCCAGGCTCGGATACAAATAAACGGAAGCCATGTTTGGAAGATTCGGTGAAGGTTTTACGGGAAGCTCATAAAGATCGGAGTGGGAATAACCAACAAGTGTGATGACTTTTAAATTACATTTTTCACCGTCTTTCAACCAACCTTCACCATTGATCATTTGTGCATATTCACCGATCGTCATCCCGTAAACCAATGGAACGGGGTGCAAACCAAGAAATGACCTGTATGCATCTTCCATTACGGGTCCGTCTACATAATATCCGTTCGGATTCGGGCGGTCCAGCACAATAAGTTGTTTGCCGTTCTCAGCGCATGCTTCCATCACGTAATGCAATGTTGATAAATAGGTGTAGAAGCGCACACCCACATCCTGAATGTCGAAAATAACGACATCCACATCTTTCAGATCGGCAGCGGCCGGTTTTTTATTGTTCTTTCCGTATAGTGAAATGATGTTCAATCCCGTTTTGGGATCTTTGGCAGTCTCTACTTTTTCGCCGGCATCAACCGTTCCCCTGAAACCGTGTTCCGGACAAAATACTTTTTTGATGTTCACTTTCAGTTTCAAAAGGCTGTCCACCAAATGTGTTTTCCTGATCATGGAGGATTGATTGGCAACCACTGCGATTGCTTTTCCTTTGATCAGGGGAAGATATTCTGAAGTACGGTCCGCACCCATTTGAATATCATTATTGTTTTTTGGTACATTGTCGATCTGAACGATCCCTTGTGCGAAAGAAGAAACGGAGATAAAAAGGAATAAAACAAAAACGGTCGCAGATGCAGCATTACACTTGGAAAAGGGGATCGTCTTCATCTTAATTGTAAAATAGTACTTTTGTAGTGAAACAATTTAAGCTCAAAGCTAATAAATTTTGAACATCGAACGCTTTATAGCCAAACGTATCGTTTTGGGTTCCGGTTCCGGTAAGCAATTATCGCGCCCGATTATGCGCGTTTCTGTGCTTGGAATTGCGTTGGGGATCGCGTTGATGATCCTGACGGTTGCCGTTGTAACAGGTTTTCAGGGCGAAATCCGAAACAAACTGATCGGTTTTGGTTCACATATTCAGATCACCAATTATGACAGCAATACAAGTGACGAACCTCAGCCGATCAGCAGTGACCAGCCTTTTTTAACGGAATTGAAAAGCAATCCTGAGGTCAAACATGTGCAAATGTATGCGACCAAAAGCGGCATCATAAAAACAAAGAACGACAATGAAGGGGTGATGTTGAAAGGAATTTCTACCGATTACGATTGGGAGTTCATCAGGTCGAATTTAAAATCGGGAAATACATTTGTAATAAGTGATACCGGGGTTTCGAAAAATATTGTTATTTCTACGTACCTGGCGGATCGCCTCGAGTTAAAATTAAACGACAAAATGGTCGTTTATTTCCTGATCCGTAAGACCGATAGCGCAGAAAATGTCAGCTATGAACAAAGGGTCAGAACTTTTTTCATTTCGGGCATTTATGAAACGGGTTATGAGGATATAGATAAAAAACTCGTGCTTGTGGATCTGCGCCAGATCCAAAAATTGAATTATTGGAATGCCGGCCAGGTAGGCGGATTTGAAGTAGCGATCAGGAATTACGACAAGATCGATGCATTGGGTGACGAGGTGAATGAAATGGTGGGACAAGGGTTGAGTGCCAGTACAATCAAGCAATCCAATCCGACTGTTTTTTCCTGGCTCGATATGCAGGATGTAAGTGCAACCATTGTGATCTCACTGATGTTGCTTGTAGCCGGGATCAATATGGTCTCTGCGTTGCTGATCCTGATCCTTGAGCGAACGAATATGATCGGTATTTTAAAAGCATTAGGATCGAGGAATGGCAGTATTCAGAAGATCTTTTTATACAATGCAGCTTACCTGATCGGTAAAGGATTGTTATGGGGGAATATTCTCGGGATCGGCATTGCATTGGTACAGCAGCATTTCGGTATCTTTCCGCTGGACGCAAAAACATATTACCTTTCGGTTGTTCCGATTCACCTCAGCATCGTTCACATTCTCCTGCTCAACGCCGGAACACTTGTCTGCTGTTTATTAATGCTGATCATTCCAAGTTTTATTGTTTCGAAGATCACACCGGTAAAAGCTATTCGCTTCAGCTGATCTACTGAACCACGATCTTTTTATTCACCACATTTTTGTTTTCATCAATCACCTGGATGTAATATACACCGCGTGTCATTTCTCCTTTTTCGATGATCAGCTGTTTGCCCGAAAAGTGAATTGTTTTGATTTCCCTTCCCAGCAGATCCGTTATTTTGATCATCGTATTTTTTTGTTCGGTACCAAATGAAAGCGTTGTTGAAGACGCAAAAGGATTCGGATAAATGGTCAGCTCGTTATTTTCATTGGTTGTGTGAATGTTTGTTGTCATAGGATTAATGATGATCGAATCGTTGATCGTGTTGAACGTTTCAGAGATCCCCGATGAATCTCCGGCGACATATCCTGCAAAACTCAGGTGCAATATGGCCGTAGATGAAAGTGAAGTATTCACCTGGAATTTAAGATCCGCGATTTTTCCGAAGCCATCGGCATTTGTATGATCGATCCGCGTCATACCACCGTATGCAATTGTCGCAGGACCATCGACCTTTGCAATAGTGATCGCATTTGTTCCCGGTGTTCCCAGGAAACTATTCGGGTATGTTAAACTTTCAGTTCCGGGCTGCACCAGGGCTGCGTCGTAATTTATATCAAAAGCGATCCCGTATAAATTATCTGCGGGCACGGCTGAGCTTCCTGCCCATACTTCTACATCTACCATGTCGCCGGAGTTATAATAAGGAGCGCTTGTAATAAAATACAGGTCGGGGTAAAGCAATCGCACATCTGAATGTATAGGTGAGAATGCATGTGTTGAACTGAAGTTCAAAAGAATGGCAAGTGTGTCGGCATCGTTAATGGCACCGTCACCGTTACAATCGGCATGTTTAATATCCGACCCGTTTGTTTCCGTTGTTCCCCAATTGGTTGAAATATAGGCCTGCCACAAATTACTGATGCTTGCACGCGGTGTTCCGGTTTGTGCATAGAATAATCCTATAGGCAGAAGATCAAAATTATTCACAACGGAATCATCGTTTGCATCACCCGGCCATACATAGCAGTCAAGAAGTTCGAGCGTGGTTACGGAAGCTGAAGTGGCCGTACAGCCGTTCAGATCAATGACTGTCACGGAATCATTCCCGGAGCCATAAATGGTAATGTTTTGTGTAGTTGCGCCATTGCTCCATACATAAGTACTTGCTGCGCTTGCTGAAAGTATCACCGAATCGCCTTCGCAAAATGTCGTTGATCCACTTGCACTGATAGTTGCTGCCGGCAGCGCATTTACAATGATCTGGATAGCCGTTGAAGTTGCGGAGCATCCGTTCAGATCGGTTATCGTTACCGAATCCGTTTCAGAAGTAAACAGAGTAATACTTTGGGTGTTCCCTCCGTTGCTCCAGGAATATGTGTTCGAAGAATTCACGGTTAGTGTAACCGAATCGCCCTGGCAAAAAGTGGTCGGGCCGCTTGGAGCCACCCCCGGATTTGGTAAAGGATTTACAGTGATGGTTATAGGAGCAGACGTAGCGGTACAGCCATTGAGATCTGTTATTTTAACCGAATCGGTTTGAGAAGTAAGTATCGTTGTGTTTTGTGTTGTTGCACCATTACTCCACAAATAACTGTTTGCCATGCTTGACGAAAGTATCACTGAATTTCCCTGGCAAAAAGTGGTCGGACCGCCCGGTGTAATAGTTGGAATTGCGGGCAATGGATTTACTGCGATCAAAATTGCATTTGAGGTATCGGGATTATTCACGATGGTGGAAATACTTGAAGTAATAATACATCTGATACTATCACCGTTTGCCAAAGAGGATGTGGTATAGGTCGGAGCATTTACCCCTACCGGAGTGTTGTTCACAAGCCATTGATAAACCGGACTTGCTCCGCCATTGGTAGCTGAAGCTGTAAAGGTACTCGATGCTCCGGTGCACGAAGGATTGGTACCGGCTGTCTGTGTAATGTTCGAAGACATGATCGTTGGATTGGTAATATGTGCATAAAAAGAATTCGGCGGATCTCCGGCGCATCCGGCATTTGCCCATGAACCCGATTCTCCGTCTCCTGTAGTATTTACCGTAACGCTGAGGTCGGCACCGGGTGTTGAACCGGCTGTAAGTGAAAAACAAAAATTCCAGTTTGGTGTTGTGCAATTATCACCGAAATTATTTCCGGGATTTCCGGGAGCTACATTGTAATCGAAATAAAAACCGGGGCCAAAAGATAAACCGGTAGAAGAAGAAGTACAATTGTTGAACCATTGCCAGTGACCGTTTGTAGCACAATTGGCTGCAGGTGTAGTGGAGGTTGGTGTTGTGGCGGGATTTGTCCAGCCTGCACCCCACGAAACCTGTACTCCGTGAAGCCAGTTTGTATTTACCTGTACAAAATCCGTAATGTGGTAACAGAAATTCACGACGGTCCCCGGTGCATATTCACCGCTTGCATTCGGAGCGGGGGTTGAAGTCAATGTAGACACACGAAGGCAGTTGTCACAATCGATATCATTATCAACGGATAATTGAAAATTGCCTGTGGAGGTTGATGAATTTCCGCTAACCTTAAGATAATAGGATTGTCCGGACATGATCTCATAAAAAGTACCGTTTACATTGCCGGAAGCATTCCCGTTGTAACATCCGACACCTGTTAATGAAGAGCACGATCCTGTAAACAATGTAATTATAGGGTTGGCCAGGAATGGTGCCGCTCCCGGTGTAACATGTATGTTTAATGTGGAACCTGTTGGTGTAAAAGTGAACCAAACATCCTTGGATCCCCCGGTAGGGCAACCGGCAATGAATATACCCGGACTCGCATAGGTAGCGCCGATCGTGGTTGTTCCTGAACTTGCAATTACCGGTGCGCCATCCTGTAATCCTCCGGTGCAGGCTCCCGGGGTTGGCAATGTTCCCAGGTCGATCGCGGTGCCGCAATCATCATTCGCCACTTGTGCCGACACGGTAAGAGTGGCAAGGATCAGGCTAAATGCAAGACAGGTCTTTCTCATGATTCATGGTTTTATCATAGCTAAGATAATGAATTTTATTGCCTCATAAATTTTATTTCTCCTCCTTTTAAATTTGTATTTTCGCACTCTCAAAATAAATATAAGATCTTATGGCATTCAGAAAAGCAAGTGACAATATTCTCGGCACGATCGGAAACACTCCGTTGGTTCGTATCAATAACCTTACAAAAGATGTAAAAGCAACAGTTTATGCAAAGGTAGAAACCTTTAATCCCGGAAATTCCATCAAGGACCGTATGGCATTGAAGATGATCGAAGATGCGGAGAAGGATGGACGTTTAAAGCCCGGCGGAACTATTATTGAAGGGACCAGTGGAAATACGGGTATGGGTTTAGCCATCGCGGCGATCATCAAAGGTTATAAATGCATTTTCACGACAACAGATAAACAATCGAAAGAAAAAGTGGATGCCTTGCGTGCTTTTGGTGCGGATGTCATCGTTTGTCCGACCGATGTCGATCCTGAAGACCCCCGCTCATACTATTCCGTTTCGTCGCGATTGGTGAAAGAAGTTCCGAACTCCTGGAAACCGAATCAATATGATAATTTAAGCAATTCACAGGCGCATTATGAGCAAACCGGACCTGAGATCTGGGAACAGACAGAAGGAAAGATCACGCATCTTGTAGTAGGTGTTGGAACAGGCGGAACAATTTGCGGAACAGGAAGGTTCCTGAAAGAAAAAAATCCGAACATTAAAGTTTGGGGAATTGATACATACGGTTCGGTATTTAAAAAATACAAGGAAACAGGTGTGTTCGATAAGAATGAAATTTATCCTTACATCACCGAAGGGATCGGGGAAGATTTTTTACCTGCGAATGTGGATTTCAGCATTATAGATCGCTTTGAAAAAGTGACGGATAAGGATGCGGCGATCATGACGCGTGAAATTACAAAACGCGAAGGGATCTTTGCAGGAAACTCGGCCGGTTCAGCGATGGCGGGATTACTTCAATTGAAAAATGAATTGAAAGAAGGTGATGTTGTGGTTGTGATCTTCCATGATCACGGAACCCGTTACCTTGGAAAAATGTTCAACGACGAATGGATGCTTGAAAAAGGATTCTTCGACAAAAAAGGATTGGTAGCGAAAGATCTTGTGAATACCAATACGAATGGAAAACTCATTACAGTTGAGAACACGGATACCATCGAGAATGCCGTTAGGCTGATGAATAAAATGAATATTTCACAGATCCCGGTGACCAATGGCGGAAGGATCATCGGATCATTAAATGAAAGCCTGATGTATGCGAAGGTAGTTGCAAATCCTGAGATCAAAGGTCATTTGGTGGAATCGATCATGCAACCGGCGTTTCCATTTGTGGATATTTCATCTCCGATAGATTCCCTTTCATCCATGATCACGGATACAAATCCTGCCGTGCTTGTAAAGGATTTTAAATTGGATAAAACGTATATCATTACGCGCCACGATATTATTAACGCGTTGACGAAATAATTTCAGGTTTCAAATTAGAAGGGTCCCTTATCTGTAATTTGAAATCTGAAGTCTCAATTTATAATTTTTAATTTGAAATTCACTGACCAGTTAAATCGCAAATTAGAACTGTCTTCTGCTCCGAAAAGGATCATCTCACTCGTTCCTTCCCAAACGGAACTGTTGTACGATCTCGGTTTGCGTGAAGAAGTGGTCGGTATCACTAAATTTTGTGTGCATCCCGGCGAATGGTTCCATTCCAAGACAAGAGTGGGTGGAACAAAAAAATACGACTTCGAAAAGATAAAAGCATTGCAACCCGATCTCATCATTGGCAACAAAGAAGAAAATGAAAAAGAGCAGATCGAAGAATTGATGAAAGAATATCCGGTTTGGATGAGTGATATCTATACATTGAAAGATGCATGCGATATGATCATGCGGATCGGAACAATGGTTGGAAAAATAACCGAAGCAACAAATCTGAAATTGGAGATCGAATCGAAATTCAACCGGTTTCAACTTCCGGCTCAAAGATCCGAAGGTCTTCAATCGGTAGCTTATTTCATCTGGCGCAGACCATATATGACGGCCGGTCACGATACGTTCATCAACGACATGTTACAACGGTGCGGATTCCAAAATGTATTCACCGGTTACGATTCGCGCTATCCTGAGGTGACAAATGAAACGATCATTGCCGCTGCTCCGGAAGTTATTCTCCTTTCTTCAGAACCGTACCCATTTAAAGAAAAACATGTAGAGGAATTCAGAGCATTGCTTCCGAATGCTAAGATCCTGATCGTTGACGGGGAGATGTTTTCCTGGTACGGCTCGCGTTTGTTAGAAGCTCCGGAATATTTTGCAAAAGTTACAAATTCGTTGTAGGCTGTCCGGCACTCCGATTTTCCAATTTATTCCTTAGCTTTGTAAAGCAACAGATCCTCTATGAAACCACAAAAGCAAACACTCCTCCGTTTTTTGGCGATGGTGTTGCTATTTTTTTCTTCTTTTGTTTCTCAAGCTCAAAAAGTAGGGTTGGTACTGAGTGGAGGCGCTGCCAGTGGGATCGCTCACATTGGAGTACTCAAAGCGCTTGAGGAAAATAATATTCCGGTTGATTACATTACGGGTACTTCCATGGGCGCATTGATTGGCGCCCTTTATGCAATGGGTTATTCTCCCGATCAGATAGAGGAAATGGCGAAAAGTGAAAATTTTCGGAACTGGTCGGAAGGTATAGTGGATAACAAATATGCCTATTACTTTAAACGCGACGATAATAACGCCTCCTGGATCTCCTTCAAATTATCACTCGACTCGGCATTTGTTTCCACGCTTCCTACAAATTTGATCTCACCGGTTGCCATGGATTTTGGGATGATGGAAATTGCGGGCGGCCCGGCAGCTGCATCAAAATACAATTTCGACAGTTTGTTCATCCCTTTCCGCTGTGTGGCATCTGATATTGAACAAAAAAAATCAGTGATCTTCCGAAAAGGTGACCTTGCTGAAGCGGTCAGAGCTTCGATGTCGTACCCGTTTTATATCAAACCGCTTTCGGTTGATGGCAAATTGTTATACGATGGGGGTCTCTATAATAACTTTCCGTCCAACATCATGTTCGATGATTTTTATCCTGATTTTATGATCGGAAGCAACGTAACGGGAAACAATCCTCCGCCGGATGAAGACAATATTCTTTCACAGATCAAAAGTATGCTGCAAAGCAAATCCGATTATACTATTCAATGTGAAGCAGGTGTGATCATCGAACCGAAAACGGATGTCGGGTTGTTTGATTTTACGGATATTGATCCTATTGTGGATAGCGGGTATGTGGCTGCAATGCGACAAATGCAGTTTATCAAAATGAATATTGAACGCCGCGTGGAGCCGCTGGAATTGGCTGCGCGCAGGAATGCTTTCAAAGCGAACGAACCTAAGATTGTTTTTGATCAGATCTACATTGATGGGTTGAATAAAAAACAATCGGAATATGCCCGAAAAATATTGCGTCATAAAAATAAAGGGCAGGTGAGCCTGGAAGATATCAAAGCAGGATATTATCGCCTGGCTTCGGATAATAAGATCAAAAGTATTTATCCGAAAGCGAAATTCAATCCGCAAACCGGTTTTTATGATCTCTATCTGAAAATAAAAAAGGAACGAAAGCTGGTAACCAATTTTGGTGGAAACTTTTCAAACCGTCCGATCTCGGAAGGATACCTGGGTGTCCAGTATAATTACCTGGGACGTTCGGCAATCGGAATCATGGCCAATGCATATTTCGGAAAATTATACAGCTCGGTTCAGGCCAAGACCCGTTTCGATTTCGCATTTAAAACACCGCTTTATATCGAACCGAGTTTCTGTTGGAACAAATGGGATTATTATAAAAGCAGCAATGAATTTCTCCAGGATACCAAACCGGCTTTCTTATTGCAAAACGAGACTTACGGAAACGTTAATTTTGGGATCCCAACCGGAAAAAAGGCGAGGATCGTTTTAGGCGGAGGTGCGGCACATCTGGCGGATGAGTATTATCAGACATCTGCATTCACACAAAAAGACACTGCCGATCTTACGCATTTTGATGTGGCTACATTTGCAGGGTATTATGAGATCAATTCATTGAACAGAAAACAATACGCAAATCAGGGTGAATACCTGAATGTTAAGTTCAGATACGTGAACGGAATAGAAGAGAACATCCCGGGATCAACATCTACGGACACTGTAAAAGTATTTACTGATCACCACGAATGGTTCACATTGAAATTTACAGGGGAACGTTATTTCAATCGCAAAGGAACACTTAAGATCGGTTTGTTTGGTGAAGGCGTATTTTCCAACCAGGAATTCTTTCACAATTATACATCCAGTATTCTATCGGCGCCGGCTTTTCAACCGACACCCGACAGCAAAACATTATTCCTCGAAAACTATCGCACGTATAAATATATTGCAGGCGGATTAAAAGTGGTTGTGAACATTCGGAAGAATATTGAACTTCGTGCCGAAGGCTATATTTTTCAGCCTTATCAGGTGCTTGTAAAAACGGCGGATCTCAAAACTTCGTTGGGAGTTCCGTTTGCTTTACAGCATTATATCGGTTATGGCGCTGTGGTTTGGAATACGCCGGTAGGACCGATGAGTCTCGGTGTGAATTATTACGATCAGGTCAAAAATCCTTTCTCTATTCTATTTCATTTCGGTTATATTTTATTTAATAAACGAGCTTTGGAATAAGAGATTATTTTATAAAAAGAACCGCACAATGAACCAGTCGCCATTTATTCACCACTTGCCGGGATTAGTAAATCCTGAAATGACAGAAGCGATCCACCAGTTGCTCTCAAGAGTACCATTTGTTGATGGTAAGACCACTGCAACAGATGCCGCAAAAGAGGTAAAACGTAATTTGCAGGCGGATGCCAATAACCAGTCGGTAATGCCGCAGCTTCAGCAGATCATGGGAATGGCGTTGATGAATGAACCCCGGTTTCAAACGGAATTATATGCAACCCGTGTTTATCCTTTTCTGTTTAGCCGGTGCGAAACAAATATGGGATACGGCTGGCATGTGGATAGTCCGGTGATGGGTGTTCCAAACGTAAGAACCGATCTTGCGATGACGGTTTTTTTAAGTGATCCTGAAACATACGAGGGAGGTGAATTGGTGATCAGGACGGATGCGGGCGAAATTTCTTTTAAACCTGCAAAAGGAGATGCGATCGTTTATCCTTGTCAGTATGTACATTGTGTGAATGATGTGCGCAGCGGTGTTCGGAATGTTGCTGTCACCTGGATCCAATGTTCCGTTCGTTCTATGGAACAACGTTCATTGCTTACGGGATTGAAGCGTGCACATAATCAGCTTGCGGCAAAGTCTCCTCAATCGGAGGAAACACAGGCGGTTCTGCAGGCCTGGAGTAATTTGCTGCGTATGTGGGCCGAAGTATAGAACAATTACACAGGTAGAGGAACTTTGTCCATGAACAAAAAAATATCATTGAACCAAAACGAAATGTTTTCTTTCCGGAACAGTTATATTCTTATAGCTGTTTTATGTGTGATCGTATATGCAAATACATTGCAACACGGATTTGTATTGGATGATACCGCCGTTATTGAAAATAACCGATTTGTAAAAGCAGGTGTAAGCGGCATACCGGACATACTTACCACATTTTATTGGGAAGGATTCTGGAATTCAAATTCGGGTTTGTACAGACCGCTTTCTCTTGTTTCATTTGCAGTGGAGTACCAGCTTAGTCCGAATAATCCTTTTATCCATCACTTGTTCAATGTGCTTTACTATACGATCGCATGTTGTTTACTTTTTGAATTTCTATGCAAGATTTTTAATAAGGCGGATCCCCGTTTTTTTCTGCTCGCTGTTTTGCTGTTTGTTGTCCACCCGATTCATACGGAAGTCGTAGCGAATATAAAGAGCAGGGATGAGATTTTTTCACTGCTGTTTTTTCTTTTGAGTTGCAGACAATTTTATGTACTCGTTGGAAATGATAAAAAGAGAATGTTCCTCGGTTCTTTTTTCTTTCTTCTTTCATTGTTGTCAAAAGAAGGAGCGATTGCTTTTCTTCCGGTTATTTTTTTACTGGATTACCGGGAAGAAAAAAGGATCCCGGCTTTGCTTCGACAAAGAGCGGTATTGCTGGTTACAACGGTTGTATGGTTTGCGTGGCATCAGTATGTGATCCTGAGCTCATCATCACCACAGATCGTATATACATACGATGATAATTCACTTTTTGCATCCTCTTCTGTTCTTGAACAAAGAGCTACTGCTTTGGGGATGTTTGCCCGTTATGTGATCAAATCGTTTTATCCGTATCAGCTTTCATACGATTATTCATTCAGCCAGATTCCTATGGTTGGTCTTATTTCGCTTCCGGCAATGGCCGGGTTGCTTATTTTTTTCGGATGTATTTACTTAGGGTTTATTTATTTTAAAAAGGATCCGTTGATCACATTTTGTGTTGCAATGATCGTATTGCCTCTGCTGTTGACCGGTAATCTTATTTTTAACATCGGTGCAACAATGGCCGATCGTTTTTTGTTTATTCCCACCATTGGGTCTTGTATCCTGATCTGTTACCTCATCTTTAAATTGTTCAAAGCCCTTCCTTCGCAAAAAGTATTTCCTCCAACCGTGCGTTATGTGCTGGTGCTTCTCATCGTTCTTTTTTCTTTCCGGTCGTTTACCCGCAACAAAGACTGGAAGAGCAACGATACATTATTCAGTCATGATGTTGCTGTTGTGCCTAACAGCGCCCGGGCTCATTACAATAATGCAATTGTGTTACAGAATCATTCAGGTTCCGTCATTTCTGAAGCGTCCAGAAAAGAATATGAAGTTTGTCTGGGCATAGATCCCGAAAAGGTGGATGCATTGATCAATCTCGGAGTTTTGTATGGAAAACAAAAAGAATATGATAAGGCATTAGGGTTATACCGTCGGGCACTCCATAAGGATAAAAATAATTCGGATGTGATGGGAAACATGGGAGATGTATTTTATAAAAGCGGTCAGATCGATAGTTCTATTATTTATTTGAAAAAAGCGCATCTTGCCGGGAACACAAATCCTGAATCCTACAATATTTTAGGTACCGCACTTTTTGGAAAGCAGAATTATGCGGAGGCACAGGCTGCTTTTGAAACCGGGTTAAAAAGTGATACAACGAACTGGAGTTTATATCTCAACTATGGAAATGTGCTGGCAACAACAAGTAAATTTGATGAGGCATTGAATGCGTTTCAACATGCGTATCGTTTAAACCGTTCCAATCCCCAGCCGCCTTACTTTTTAGCAATGACCTATTCAAAACTTGGCGATACATTAAATGCAAATAAGTATTATAATGAATACAAAAATTTAAACAAGTAGTGATCGGACATGGATTTTTTGAATAACATAAAGCGGACCTATCTCTACATCTTTTTATTCATCTCCTCCCTTTGCCTTTATTATAACAGTACAAAGAACGAATATGCACTTGATGATGATATTGTAGTGCGCGGAAACAAGCCTGTTCAAAAAGGTTTTGCAGGGATAAAAGAAATTTTTTCCACGGATATGTTCGCTTCCGTTTTGGAAGATCATAAGGTGAAAAGTGAGAACAATATATTAAGCGGAGGAAGGTATCGTCCTTTATCGATCGCCACTTTTGCCATTGAACAGCAGTTTGTGGGTTTTAATCCTTTTCCGAAACATTGGATCAACATTATTCTTTACGGGATCCTTGTCATGCTGATCTTTCATTTTATTCTGAATAGTCTCAAGCTCGATCTGTTTACCGCTTTTTTAGCAGCGTTCATTTTTGCGATACATCCGATCCATACCGAAGTTGTAGCGAATTTGAAAAGCCGTGATGAGATCCTGTCTCTCATTTTTTATATCCTTACGATCAATTATTATCTCAAATACATTGATAAAAAAACAACGGCTAATCTTGCAAAATTAATTTTGTGTTTTGTTGCAGCAATTCTTTCCAAGGAGTATGCGATCACATTATTGATTGTTTTGCCTGTCGCGGCCTATACATTAAGAGGTTTTTCAATTGGTACTTCACTTAAAACCATTATGGGGTTGGGAGTTACATTTGTGATCTACGCCCTCATCCGTGGATCGGTCGTAGGTTGGTCGGCTCCCGAACAAATGGATCCTTTGAACAATCCGTATGTGTATGCCACCGGGGTTGAGAAGATCGCTACCAAAATATATGTTCTGTTGAAATACGTAGTTCTTTTATTCAAGCCGTTTCCCTTATGTGCCGATTATTCTTATGCCCAGATCCGATACAGAACATTTGCCGATTGGGATGTTTGGCTCTCCGTTGTGATCAATGGTGCTGCAATTTGGTACACAGTGAAAGCTGTACTTAAAAGAAAAATGATCGGTTGGTTGGGTGTGATCTATTTTGCAAACTTGTTTTTGATCAGTAATTTTATTTTTAATATCGGCGCAAGCATGGGTGAGCGTTTCCTGTTTCATTCTTCTTTCGCTTTTTGCATTGCTCTGGCACTTGGATGCGAAGAATTAAGACTTAAAATAAAGGCCGCGGTCTTTGACCCGGCGATCAGATTTTTATTCGTCGGAATAACACTTGCCTCGTTTCTTATTGTTATTCCACGCAATCGTGAATGGAAAAATACATATACTTTATTTTTGAAGGATGTTGAAACATCTCCCAACAGCGCTTTGTGTAATGCCAATGCAACAGTGTCACTTGTGAATCTGGCCCTCGCTCCGGAGAATAGTTCGAGGAAAGATTCTTTATTGCGAAGAGCTATCGTTTATTCGCAACGGGCCGCCATGATCCATCCTGATTTTGCCAATGCGTATTTCAACTGGGCGGTTTGTGAATTTGATCTGGCAAATTATGACAGCGCATTTGTACTATGGGATAAAGGTTTTTCCAAATTTGATTCTTCGCCTCATAAGGAAAGGTTTGCCGAATTGGTTTACAATAAAGCATTGAGTGAGGGACACGACAAACATTTTGAAACTGCCGTAAAATTATTGGAGTGGTCGGTAAAAATAGAGCCGGGTAAAGCTAATTATTGGTCGGACCTGGGAGGCGCCCGTTATGAAGTGAACAGGTATGAAGATGCAAAAGCGGCCTGGGAAAAAACCTTGGAGCTGGATCCTGCGAATGAGCAAGCCAATAAAGCGTTGCCTTTTATCAAGCAGAAATTAACTGAAACACAAAAAAGAAATTAAAATGCATAATTCGGTTTCGGATGATAATTTATTACTGGAAAGATGTAAGTTGTTCCTGGCTTCCATTGGTATTGATGTATTGGAAGAACATTTTGAGGAAAATTCATTTCTTCCGGGATTGAAAATCAGGAATGGAAAATTGATCATAAACAAAGAGAAACTTTTATACCCCGGTGATATCTTGCATGAAGCCGGACATATTGCAGTTTCTGCAGCCGAAAGAAGACCCTTGCTTAACAATGATATTATGATTGGTCAGCCTGAAAACCAGGGAGAAGAACTTGCCGTCATGTTATGGAGTTATGCAGCATGCCTGCATTTGGAATTGGATCCTTCTGTTGTTTTTCATAAGGATGGTTATAAAGGCGACAGTGAATGGATCCTTAATAATTACAGGAATAAAACATTTATCGGTCTGCCTTTGCTGTTATGGATGGGATTGGCTGATCCGCCGGAAAAGAAAAATGGATTTCCGGTCATGACAAAATGGTTGAGAGATTGACCGGGCAGTAAATTTAATTCGTCCGTAAATGTATTGTTCCGTTGTCTTCTGCTTTTTTGTTCAATCGTGAATATGCCATCATTGTATGGTGAATGTATTCGGGAAATTCTTTTTCTTCGGGCTCTTCTGTAAAATTATCATTGGGGCGTTTTGAATGAAATTTGCTGCGCCGTTCCATTTCTTTAAGATGATTTTCTTCCCAATTTATTTTTAAATGATCGGAGATCATTGCCATCATCTTCATGGCTCCGTATTTATAATCAAGGAGTAAAGTTTGTTTGTCCTTTTCCATAACATCTTCAAAAGCAGAAAGGTATTTTTCCAGCACTTTTGATGTATACATATCCGGTAATAATCCTTCAATTTCCTGGCCGGTAAATCCGAATACATCAGGTTCTATTTGTCCCTGAACGGTATGTATGCCTTGAAGTTTTTTGTGCGATCGTATAACGGCATCAGGGGAACGGTACAATAAAATGAAAGGAGAGAAAGGATAGAGCCGGCGAATTTGTTCATGAAAGAAAATATGCCAGCTGTCTGTTTTGATAAAAAGGTTATGCTCCAGACCGGATCTGTTTTGCCCCACAATTTTGATTCCTGCATGTAACATTTTTTCTGTTAATTCAGGATCAACACCTTTTAGTCTGTATGGCAATCGGAGGATCTCGTCAAAAAAAGGAACCTCGGATAAGACAAGGTATTTTTTATCTGATCCAATAAGCTGGGAAAGCAATGTCGAACCGCAACGGGAAATGTGAAATATAAAGGCACTTGGAATGCGTTCCGGAAATGTGCGGGCCCATTCTATCATGCTTTCCGGTGAACTTACACTTCTGTATCCCGTGGAATTGTATGGATGACTCTTACATCGCCCGATCGTTTCATCAAAAAAAGGTGCGGAAAAAAAATGGTCGCTCACAAATAACCAATGAATCAGTATAACATCGTTTTCAAGGACTACTTTATAAGGTATCCAGTTTTTCAAAGGATGAATGGCAAGATCAGGATTCATTTTTAGCGGCGTTTAAAATAGCTTGTATCTCCGATTCGAGTTTTAAGATCATGTCTTTCGCAACCTGTGTTTTCATTTCTTTCAAGTGCTGGATCATTTGCTTTTTTGTTTCGACAGGAAGATCGGTTTTTTTTCGTTCTTCTTCAAAATCATATCCTGAAGCGGCAAACCATTGATCTGTCCATGCATTCCTTTTCCCATCAATAATAAGATGGATCCGCTCATTCGGGCTTTCATTCACAACACTGTGAGGGAGATCAAAATCCGCATACCAGCATTCACCTTTCAGCATCGGAATGTTTTTTCCGCCAACGGTAAATAAAACCGTAGTGTCTGTTACAATCGGAATATGAAGTCTGAAACAACCATAACGGTAAGCAAGTCCCATGTCCCGGTGTTCTTTAATAATACTACCCGGTTCTAATCTTAGAAGCCGCACGGTTTCCTTTTCAAATTCCATAGCGTCAAGGATATCTCTGAAATAATTGCATTGGGCCAAGAGAGATGTATCAATAAATGGAAGGTCCGAATCAGGAGCAAGAATATCCTGCGCATTTCCTGAGCGTGAACGAAGTGAAATCGCGGTCCAGCTTCCGTCATAATCACGCTCGTTGAAATGCTCTTTCCATTGCAAAGCCTGGCAGATCAACAGATCTGAGTTTAATTTATGCGGGTCAATTTCCAGAGAAAGACGAAATGAATCATTCATTTTTATGGGCTACTTTATTTCAAACATCGCAATAAATTATAAATACTTGGAAAAAAAAGTCTCACATCAGGGAAAAACTATCGGAAATTGTTTGGTAATTAAATTTTTTCGAAAATTCTAAATTGTTGTAAATGAGAGAATTTGTTATAAAGAATAAAATTGTTAATATTTTTTTTTTGAATAAAATCGATGAACTATTTTGAAGTTACATTTGTTTTTATACCTTTCGCCAGAATATCATATTCACTACTCCGGAATATCCCGTATTCACTTACAGAAGTAGTATTAACCCTTAAACCTAATTTCTTATGGAAGGAACAATGGCAGTAGTTACATGTTTCGCTGCAGACTTTGCACCGAAAAACTGGGCGTATTGTAATGGTCAGATATTGGCTATTTCAACAAACACCGCTTTATTTTCATTGCTGGGTACCACTTATGGTGGTAACGGCGTAAACACATTTGCATTACCGGATTTGCGTGGACGCACACAAATAAGTCCCGGAAACGGAGCCGGATTACCAAGTTATGCGCTTGGACAAACCGATGGTACTGAAACAGTATCACTGAATTTGTCTAATTTGCCTGCTCACGCGCACAACGGACCAATTTCGTTAAAGCTTCAGGCCGACAACACCAATGCTGATCAGACGGCCCCTGATTTTAATTATCCTTCTTTGTGTGCAGGTCAATACGGAACATCAGGTAACAATGCTTCCATGAGTGCACCCACGGTTAAAACTGTTACTGTTGGTGCATCCGGAAATTCAATACCGGTTCAGATCCTGGATCCTTATCTGGTCGTGAACTATGTTATTTGCCAATACGGAATTTTCCCGAGCCGCAATTAATAGACTGTTAACATACTTTATTTATAAACTTAAAACGAAAAATCATGTTTGTTGAACCATATCTCGCTAATATTACAATATTCGGTGGAAACTTTGCCCCACGCGGCTGGATGTTCTGCCAAGGTCAGCTTTTAGCTATCGCTGAATACGACGCTCTTTTTGCACTGATCGGAACCACTTATGGTGGTGACGGACAAACTACATTCGCACTTCCTGATTTCCGCAGTCGCGTTGCTGTTCACCAGGGACAAGGTGCAGGCCTTTCAAATTACGTTCTCGGACAAACGGGTGGTGTTGAAAACATTACTTTGACAGGTTCAAATCTGCCTGCCCATACTCATGCTTATGTTTCATTAACTATTGCCAATGGAACCCCGGCAATAAATGCAGCAGGATCACAGAATAATCCGAGCAATGCTTATCCGGCTCAGGCTACTTCAAGTAATAATTATGCTGCGAGTCCTTCCGGAAATCCACTTGGTGATTCCAGTTGCACTGCTATGTCTGTAATTGCAGGAGGCGGTCAGCCGGTGTCAAATATTTCACCATACCTGGCTATGAATTATATTATTGCTGTTGAAGGTATTTTCCCTTCACGTAATTAATCAACTATTATTAAAAACCTTAAAACCTAATATACAATGGAAGGAGTTATCGGATTTACAACTGGTTTTGCGGGCAATTTCGCCCCTAAAAACTGGGCTTTTTGTCAAGGCCAAACTATTAACATCGCAAGTAATACTGCATTATTTTCCATTCTCGGTACGACATACGGAGGAAATGGCACCACAACATTTGCATTGCCTGATTTGCAAGGACGCGCAGTAGTTGGGGTAGGAACAGGACCAGGGTTATCTAATTATGCACTGGGTCAAAAAGGAGGAGCTGTATCAGCAACTTTAACCACACCTCAAATGCCGGCACACATTCACCCCGTGAATGTTGTATTAACGCCTAATGCTTCTGATTCGGGAAGTAATCCTACACCGGGCGGAGGTGTTTTTGCATCACCTTCAGATGGAAACCCTGCATTTGCAAGCGCTCCGTCGGGCGTTTTCACTCAACCATTCCAGGGAAATCTAACGACCTCTTCAGTTGGTAGCGGGCTTCCGTTTTCAACGCAGCATCCGGTTTTAGCGCTCAATTATATTGTTTGCATGTACGGCGTTTACCCGGCACGCAATTAATTGAATCATTAATTTTTTTGAAAATGGGAACATCTTGTTCCCATTTTCTTTTCATATTTACAGCATAAAATACTATAGTTTATATGTCAGTTCGAATTGGAGTTTTACTTCCGCGATCAACCGATTATCCTTCTATCGGTTTTGATATTCTTGATGGCTTGCGAAGTTATTTTAAGCAGGCCGGACAAGAGAATGTTCAGTTTGTTTTTGAAAATATCGGTTTCGGAGATAACCAGGCTTTGAATTATTCAAAGGCGGAAAAATTTATTTTGGAAGACGATGTGAAATTAATTATTGCATACTCCAATCCCCGTAATGCAGAACCGCTATACTCCCTTGCTGCGGCAACGCAAAAGCCGTTTCTTTTTCTTGATGCCGGAATTCAGCATCCGGAGAGTTTAGGACATCCCTATGCATTTCACATATCGCTGCAGGGGATGCAGGCAAGTTATTTTGCAGGCCGCAAATCTGCGAATGAAGGAGGGAAAGTACTTAAAGCAACTTCTTTTTATGAAGGAGGGTATCGCAGTCCATGGGCAGCGGTGAAAGGTATTGAAGCAAACGGAGGATCTGTTGTAGGAAATTATGTCAGCAGTCACCGGATCGCGGATTTCACTATAGATACGTATCTGCAATTACTTGAATCTGCCAAACCGGAGACTGTCGTAGCATCTTTCAGCACTTATCTTGCGGAGCTTTTTATGGCCGGTTTGAAACAGGCCGGTCCACAAGCAACAGCGCTCCCGTTTTATTGTTCTTCATTTATGGCTGAAGAACAACTTCTGCAGAAAATGGATTTTCCGGGTGGAACATTTCATGCAGTGATTCCATGGTCATCCGCTATTGAGAATACTGCTCAGAATTTGTTTGTAGAAATGATAAAAAAAGAAAAGAATAAAACAGCAAATGTTTTTCATTTACTGGGATGGGAAGCCGGAATTGTTTCTGAATACGTTATAAAAAAGGATGTGATCCCTGCAAATGCTTTAAAAGATTGGTCTTACGAAAGTCCGAGGGGCAAACAAACTTTTCATCCTGAAACGCATTATACTTTCGGTCCTTTATACAATGCTTCTATCGTTGAAGGAGAGAACGGGAAATGTACCCTTCAACTGCATGAAGAGATTTCTGCCGATTCGAAATTACATACTGAACTATTGAAGGATTTTCCGGAAAGCAGCTCCGATTGGAAAAATAATTACCTCTGTATCTGATCATGCGTATTGCTATACTTTGTAATGATCGCCTTGCGCTTCCGGCACTCAGTCAATTAGTGCAAAGTGGTCTTGTTGCAGCCGTCGGAATAACTGATCGGGTAAGTGAAGTGCAATTGCTGGTGAAACAACTTTGCATGCAAAGAAAAATTCCGGTACAACAATTCGCGAAAAAAAATTTTAACTCCGATGTGTATGCATGGCTAATGCAGCATCAACCGGATGTTGTTCTCGTAAAAACATTTCCATGGCTGATCCCTTCTGAATGTCTTTCGTTTCCTAAACATGGCTTCATAAATTTTCATTATGCGCCACTCCCCGAATGGAGAGGAAGCAATCCGTTGTTCTGGATGATCCGCAACCGGTCGGCAATTGCAGGAGTGAGTGTTCATCGAATGACTGAAAAATTTGATCAGGGAGAAATACTTTTGAGTCAGCAGTTTTCCCTTTCTCCTGAAACAACCTTTGGAATGCTTAGTACACAACTTGCATACGCCGGAGTTGAATTAACCGGAAAACTTCTTCAGGGATTGACCACAAATACGTTGAAATATAGTCCCCAGGACCACGACAAAGCAAAATGGTACGACCGTCCAAAACCTGCCGATCTTTTTATTGATTGGAACACAATGTCAATGGTAGAGATAAGGGCGCTTGTCAAAGCCTGCAATCCATGGAACAAAGGAGCCGGAACAGTATCTAACGGGTGGACCTTTGGAATTACCGATGTCTCCTTGTCGGCCGTTAACGTGCCCGAAAAAACATTACCGGGCACGATACTCGAATTGGATGAAGTAAAAGGGTTGGTAATATCCTGCAAAGATAATAAAGCATTGCGCGTTGATGTTTTTTATTGTGAAGAAGGATTCTATGCGGGATCACGTTTGGCTCTTTTTGGTTTAAGAAAAGGGCAACGTCTCGGAAACTGAGAAGATCGAATAGTTACTTCACAATATTTTCTTCGTCCAAAATACAACGGATAATTGATCTAAAACTCAAATCGGTTTTAAGTGAATATTATTTTATTCGGATAAATTTGTATACTTCATATTTTGTATTATTTTTGTTTTGGCTGTACTACTCCTACATCCCCAATTCAAATATTAATATTCTCTTAAATCAACTGTCATGATGATTTCTACTTCTCGTTTCCTGAAAGGAACAAGTTCAATTATTGTTCTGGGTTTAGCCTTAATCTTTAATATTATGTCAGCTTCCGCCCAGACATGGAGTTTTCGTGCCGGCTATGGCGGTACCCTTGGGGATAAAGCAACAGCTGCAT
>JADMIO011089299.1_pt1 | contig 84552 bp, 64 predicted proteins | sample 8958161 | NCBI WGS metagenome assembly JADMIO01 (sample SAMN16585339, study PRJNA669376) | soil metagenome | isolation source: Crop rotation soil | place: USA: Cullars Rotation, Alabama | collected 2011 | reverse complement strand
CCGCGACTTCAAGTCACGTGAATTCCAAGCTTCGGATCCCACTGTGCTGGAAAGGCCAACGAAGAAGCCGTCGAGCTCCGGCCTCCTCTTTGGGGTGCTGGCTCTCGGAGGTGCCGTCCTCGTGCTCTTCGCAATCGGCGCTCGCAAATATATGCGCGGCGTCCCGCTCCGCCCCGGCGCCGAGGCCGTGAATGCGGTCGGCCAGATCGGAAAAGACCTCTCCCGAGCGTATGAAGACACGGGCGTGCTCTGCCCCTCGGCGCGCACTGTCCCCGGCGACTACGAATTCGTCCGCGGGAAGAAGTACCAATCACGCCTAGCCGAGTGGCGGGACGATCCTGGCTGGGCCTGCGCCAAGTTCGAGATGACCGCGCCCCAGCTCTACCAATACCGCTTCGAAACGAAGGGCAACGAGGTCACGGTCATTGCGGAAGGCGATCTCAACGGAGACGGAGTGTTCTCGAGATTCGAGCTTCATGGTCATGCCGAGCCGGATCACGCGGAAGGACGCAGGCTCGTCCTCGACCCCAACATCCGCATGACCAACCCCGACGAATGATCTGATAAAACGGGAGACGAGATGCCCGAAGTCTCGACGCTCGCCGCCGCGATCGAAGCCGCCGCCAAGGCGGATCCCACGATCGGCTTTCGCTTCGTTTCCGATGACGGTGTGCCTGGTTTCGGGGGCAAGTCGGTCAGCGAGGCGTCGTTCTCGTACACCGCGCTCGAACGCGCGAGCGCTCGTTACGGCGGCGCGATGCAGGCGCTCGGCCTCAAAAAAGGCGATCGCGTCATCCTCATCTGTCCCGCGAACGAAGACTTCATCCTCTGCTTCTTCGGCGCGATTCGCGCGGGCATCATCCCCGTTCCGATCTACCCGCCGCTCGGCCTCGGCCAGCTCCAGGGCTATCTCGACAACACGCGCCATATCGTCGCCAAATCGGGCGCGCGCGCGATCATCACGACCTCGCAAATCAAGCGGATGCTCGGCACGGTGCAAGCCGCGTCGCCGTCGCTCGAGCAAATCGTGGCGGTAGAAGCGATCCGCGAATCGCTCGAAGTGCTGAAGCCCGAGAAAATCGGCCCCGATGACGTCGCGTTTCTTCAGTACACGAGCGGCAGCACTTCGCGTCCGAAAGGCGTAACGCTCACGCACGCCAATCTGATGGCGAACACGAAGTGCATCATGGAAGACGGCCTCCGCGTCACGCCGGAGGACATCGGCATTTCGTGGCTGCCGCTCTACCACGACATGGGACTCATCGGTTTCGTGCTGTCCCCCGTCGTGAACAAGGTACCGGTCGTGTTTCTGCCGCCGCTCCTCTTCTTGAAGCGGCCGATCAGCTGGTTCCAAGCCTTCACGCGTCACAAAGGCACCATCGCCTACGCGCCGAACTTCGCGTTTGCGCTCTGCATGAAGCGCATCAAGGACAAAGAGCTCGAAGGCATCGATCTCTCGACATGGCGCGTGGCGGGTTGCGGCGCGGAGCCGATCCGCCCCGAGACGCTCGAGAGCTTCGCGGAGCGCTTCTCCAAACTCGGGTTCAACAAGAACGCGCTCCTTCCCTCGTATGGCATGGCCGAATCTTCGCTCGCCATCTCGTTCACGGAGCTCGGCGAAGGCATGAAAACCGTGTCCGTCGACGGCGACACCCTCTGGGCCGAAAACCAGATGAAGCTCGTGCCCGAAGACGACGCGAAAGCGGTTCGCCTCGTGTCGTGCGGCCCGCACTTTCCCAAACACGAAATCGCGGCGTTCAATGTAGCGGACGATTCGCAGCTCCCCGAATCGAAGGTCGGCGAGCTTCGCATCAAGGGGCCGAGCGTCATGAGCGGCTACTGGGAAGACGTCGAGCGCACGAAAGAGTCGTTCGATCCGAATGGCTGGCTCAAGACCGGCGACCTCGGCTTCCTCCACGAAGGTCACGTCTTCATCTGCGGCCGCTCGAAGGAAGTCATCATCGTCAACGGCCGCAATTACTACCCGCAAGACATCGAGTGGGAAGCGTCACTCGCGGACGGCGTTCGCAAAGGCAATGTCGTGGCGTTCGGCGCCCGCGACAACGTCGAACGCGACCGCGAACGCGTCGTCGTGGCTTTCGAGTGCCAAGACGTCGCAAAAACCGCCGAGTCGAAAGATCTCGCGGTCGAAAAAGCGGCCGTCGTGCAAGCCGTTCGCAAAGCGGTGCAAGACGGCATGGCGCTCACGCTCGACGACGTGGTTCCACTCGCCCCCGGCGTGCTGCCGAAGACCTCGAGCGGCAAGCTCCAGCGCGCCAAGACCCGCGAGCTTTACGAGAGCGGCGAGCTCACGGCGCGCAAAGCGCCGCGCGCGGCCGACAAAATGAACGTGCTGAAAGAAGCGGCGAAGAGCCAGCTCTCCTATTTCAAGCTTGCCGTCTTGGGCGGGCGCAAAACGAAATAGCGATAACCGATTAGCGATTGGCAATTACGGAGACACGTAGGCCGACATCCCGCAGGTTCCAGGGAAGTCGTCGACCTGCGAAAACGTAGTTGGCGCGTGGGTCGTGCCCGTGACGGACCCGGCGCGAAGATAAAGCGCTCCACACCCGTCGCTCTCGGTTTCGCGAATCTCCATTCCCGATTTCAACGCCGTTACGCCAATCCACATGATCGTCCCCGATTTGACGGTGACCGGCGTGGAGAGAGCGATCGAATTCCAGCCCTGCTTCGGCTGGAGAAATACCGCCTCCGCGAGCAGCTTCGTCGGCAGCGTCTGCGCGTCCGCGTTCGAATAGACCCCCACGACGACCTCGGACGGCGGCACGGCTTGGATGTAGAGCCAGATGCAATGGCCCGTCCCCGCCTTCGCCGCGGTGTAGCCGTACGCATCGAGCGCGAGCGGCGCGATGCCATCGTTGATCGGTGCGAGGAGGTTGTTCCCTACGAGGACATCATCCGCGACGCACCCCGGCGGAGCCGCGTCGACGCCCGCCTCTGCGTCCGGCGTGCTGCCCGTGACGTCGTCGCCGGCGTCGGTCGCGGCATCATCCACTCCGACAACCGAGCCATTGGAGCTCGAGCCCGACGACGTGTTTGTCGGACCGGAATCCCCGCCGTCCGGCTTCGCGTCCGTGCCGCCAGAGTAACCGTCGAGATCGGTGAACGCGCACGCCGAAAGGACGGCGAGCGCGATCCAGAGCGTCACGCGGTGGCGCACGCTGCGATCCTACACCCAGTCTTGCAGTTTGGAATCATTCTAAGTAGGTTTGCGGCGCGATGTTGGAAGCGCTGAAAAAATCCGGGCTCAAGCTGACCCCGCAGCGTGTCGCGATCGTGCGTGAGCTCGCGCACGATACATCGCATCCCACGGCGCAAGAGCTCTATGAGCGGCTGCTTCCCGCGCACCCGACGATGAGCTTCGCGACCGTTTACAACACGCTCGACGCGCTCGCGAAGCTCGGACTCGTCGGCATGCTGCGCCTCGGCTCGGCGGTTCGCTTCGATCCGAACATGTCTTCGCATCATCACGCCGTGTGCGACGCGTGCGGGAAAGTCGTCGACCTCCCCGCTCCGACCGCATCGAAAAAGAGCGTCGAACGCGCCGAGGCGCAATCTGGTTTTCACATCCGCTCGGAAGAACGGACCTATCGCGGCCTCTGTGGCCAATGCACTTGCTAACAAAATCCCGAACGACGGGCGGGCGGCTCTGCCGCACGCAACGGTCATTCGGCACACCTGAAAGACACTGCCATGTCTAAGCTCAATGGTTCCAAGACCCATCAGAACCTGAAGGACGCCTTCGCGGGCGAGTCGCAGGCCAACCGCCGTTACCTGTACTTTGCACAGGTCGCGGATATCGAGGGCCTCCCCGAGATTGCCGGCAACTTCAAGGAGACCGCGGACGGCGAGACCGGCCACGCGCACGGTCACCTCAAGTACCTCGCGCAGGTCGGTGACCCCGCGACGGGCCTTCCGATCGGCAACACCGAGAAGAACCTCAAGGCCAGCATCGCCGGCGAAACGCACGAGTACGAGACGATGTACCCGGGCATGGCGAAGACGGCACGCGACGAAGGCTTCGACGACATCGCGGAGTGGTTCGAGACTCTCGCGAAGGCGGAGAAGAGCCACGCGGGCCGCTTCCAGAAGATGCTCGACACGATGAAGTGAAAATCACCCGATTCCGAACCCGTATTCGTTTCGACGAATGCGGGTTTCGGAGTTGGAAGCGGGGGGCCCCGCTGAGATGAGTAAAAAGATAAATCCCCAGCCAGCCCAAGCGCCTGCCACGGATCCGAATTCGGCGCGCTATTGGGATGAACGCGACCTCGAGCAAGAGCTCGGTCGTGTCTTCGAGATTTGCCACTCGTGCCGCATGTGCGTGAACTTCTGCGGGAGCTTTCCCGATTTGTTCAGTCGCGTGGATCGCGACATCGAGAGGAACGGCGCCGAAGGTGCAGAGCTGCTCAACGCGGCCGACTTCGCGTCCGTGGTCGACCTCTGCTGGCAATGCAAGATGTGTTACATCGAGTGCCCTTACACGCCGGACCAAGGGCACAAATGGATGGTCGACTTCCCTCGCCTAGCGATGCGCGAGAAGGCCCATCGTGCGAAGCGCAACGGCGTCACGCTGCAAGACCAAGCGCTCGGTGAGCCCGGCAAGCTCGGCGCGACGTTCAGCGGACCGCTCTCGTTTTTGCCGAACCTCGTGAGCGAGCAGCGGCTACTTCGCAAAGTGCAGGAAAAGGTCCTCGGAATTTCGGCCGAGTTTCCCGTGCCGAAATTCGCGCCGACGAATTTCGCGTCGTGGTTGAAGAAGCACAAGCCGCTCGAAGAGGCGGGCACCGCGGGCACCGTCGCGCTCTTTGCCACCTGCACCGCCGATTACAACTTCCCGCGGATCGCCGCCGCGAGCGTGCAAATCCTCGAGAAAAACGGCTTCAACGTCGTTCGGCCCGAGCAAGAATGCTGCGGAATTCCGAACCTCGACGGCGGAGATATCGAAGGCGCCAAGCGAAAGGCGCGCTTCAACGTCGAGAAGCTCTTGCCGCTCGTCGAAGACGGTCAGCTCGTCGTCGTGCCGGGCCCGACGTGCTCGTACACGATCAAAAAAGAATGGCCCGAGCTCCTCGGCACGCCCGAGGCGAAGAAGGTCGCCGCCGCCACCGTCGACATCATGGAGCTCATGGAGCGCCTTCGTCGGGAGAAGAAGCTCGTGAAGGACTTCACGACCTCGCTCGGCAAAGTCGCCTATCACGCCGCCTGTCACCTTCGCGCGCAGAAGATCGGCACGCCGGGCGCACGCATTCTCGGGCTCGCCCCCGACACGGAGGTCGAGGTGGTGGAGAAATGCTCCGCCGTCGACGGCACGTGGGGAATGAAGAGTCAGTATTACGAGCTCGGGCGCAAATATGCTCAGAAGCTGAAGCGCGGTATCGAAAATCTCGAACCGGCGCTCGTCGTCACCGATTGCCCTCTTTCTGCGCTACGGATCGAGAAGGAAAACGAGCTAACGCCACTGCATCCCGCAGAGGCGCTCGCGCGCGCATACGGAATCAAGGAGCCCGAGCTATGAAACCGGTCGAACGAGGAGAAGTCTTGGGCCTCGCGGCCTACGAACAGATTCGCGATCAGTTTCGCGCGCGGGTCATCGAAGAGAAAAAGGCGCGCCGCGTATTTCTCGGCGAGCGCGCGTCCGTGCTCTTCGAAAATCACGACACGGTCCTGATGCAGATTCAGGAAATGCTCCGCACGGAGCGAATTACGCGCGAAGCGGCGATTCTTCACGAGATCGAGACGTACAACGAGCTCATCCCGAAAAAGGGCGAGCTCTCGGCGACGATTCTCATCGAGATTCCCGAAAAGGAAGAACGCGATCGTTTTCTCGTCGAAGCGGCGGGATTGGAAGCGAGCTTCGTGGTGGTGGTCGATGGCATCGAATGCAAAGGCAAAGTCGATCCTTCGCGCGTTGATTCGGAGCGCACAACCGCCGTCCACTACGTGAAGTTCGATTTGGTTCCCGAAGCCGAGAAGCGTTTGCGCGACGTCCTTGGAGGGCCGGGCGGGTCTCCCCCTCGCACGAAGCCTTCTGAGCTTTCCATCGAGCTCAAGGCAACGCATGCAAAGTACAACCAGACGGCGAAGTTGCCTCCTCCCCTCGTTCTGAGCCTGGCTGAAGATCTCCTGGAATGAGCGTCGTCTACGAGCGCGCGGTGAAGTTCGAAGAGGTCGATGCCGCCGGCATCGCCTTCTTCGCTCGGTTCTTCAACTGGTGCCACGAGGCGATGGAGCGGTTCTTCGACCAACTCCCGAGCGGCAGTTATGTGAACCTGATCATGAAGCGGCGGATCGGCTTTCCCGCCATTCACCTCGTCGCGGATTGGAAGGCCCCGCTTCGCTACGGCGATGTGGCGCGAATCGAAACAGCCGTGGTGAAAGTCGGCACGACCTCAGCCACGTTTCGATACGTTTTGACGCGTGTTTCCGACGGGATCATGGCCGCGACCATCGAGCACACGACGGTCGCGACCGACCTCGACACCATGACGAAACGGCCTTTGCCCGACGACTGCCGCAAACTGTTGGAAGCGCACGTGATACGTTGAAAAATCGATGACTCGCGGGACTGTACCGCCGCCGCCGACCAGCAAGGACATCGCCTTGGTGGATACGAGCCGGGCGCCGACGCAGGGGGTTCCTCCCATTTCCCCAGGGGCCGCTGGCGTCCCGTTCGTCACCGCACCGCCGCCCGCTCCGCCGCCCTCGATGAACGGGGAGCCGATCATTTTTTCGGGCCGCTACGAGGTGAAAGGCGTCCTCGGCGGCGGCGCCATGGGAACCGTGTATCGTGCACGCGATCGCGCGCTCGATGAGAACGTCGCGCTGAAGCTCCTGAAGAAAGAGCTCGCCGTGAATCCCGATTTGGTCGAGCGCTTTCGCCGCGAAGTGAAGCTCGCGCGACGTGTCACGCATCGCAACGTGGCGCGCGTGTTCGATATCGGTGCGCATGGGCAACAGCCATTTCTTTCGATGGAGCTGATCGACGGCGTGTCGCTCGCGGAGATCGTCTCGCGGCGCGGAAAGCTTCCGCCGGCGGAGGTTCATGCGACGGCGGCGGCCGTTTGCGCGGGGCTCGCGGCGGCGCACAATGCGGGCGTCGTACATCGCGATTTGAAGCCGGAAAACGTGCTCGTCGAGCTCACCGGCCGCGCCGTGATTACCGACTTCGGCGTCGCGTTTGCGCTCTCGGAGCGCGAGCTTCCATTCGGCGCGGGCGGCGCAATCGTCGGCTCGCCGGCCTATATGGCGCCCGAGCAAGTCGAAGGCATCGCGGACATCGATGCGCGCGCGGATATCTACGCGCTCGGCGTGATGCTCTTCGAGCTGCTCACCGGCACCACGCCGTGGGACGGCGCCACCGTGTTCGCGGTCGCGGCCGCGCGCCTCGTCAAAGATCCGCCCGACCCGCGCGAGCGCGTGCCCGATATTCCGGCCCTCTACGCCCAGATCGTCATGAAGTGCATGGCGCGGAAGCGCGACGATCGCTTTGCGAACGTCGAGCAAGTGGTCGGCGCCTTCGCGAAGGGCACGGCGCCGCCGCCGACGATCTCGATTCCGCCGCCGCAGAAAAACGCGGGGCGCCGTGCGAGCGGCCGCACGCTGGCGCTGCTTCCGCTCGTGAACGGCCTCGGCCCGGAGGCGAGCTATTTCACCCGCGGCTACATCGCGGAGATGCTCGATTTGCTCGGCAATTTGCCGGGAATTCAGGTCCGCCAAGCTTCTCCGCCCGGTCCGGGCGAAGGCGTTCGCGAGATCGGTCGCGCGCTCGGGGCGCATGCGACGGTGACGGGCTCGATCGATCCGACGATGACGGGCGTGCGCCTCGCGGTGCGGCTCGTCACGGTGGAAGACGGTCTCATGCTTTGGACGCGGCGCATCGATGCGGCCAATCTGACGGAGCTCGCGATCGCGGCGCGCGAGCACGCGGCGTCGATGGCGAAGGTGCTCGACGCGAACGACGACGGTCTCGCAACGGACGTGAGGCTGAACGAGTTCCCGCATGATCCGCACGCGACGGATCTGCACATGCGCGGGCGCTTTGCGTATCAACGCGCGTGGTTCGAGGCGAACGAAGAGGCGGTCTCGCTTCTCGAAATGGCGTGCGTGCTCGCGCCTACGGATCCGGGCATTTGCGCGACGCTCGCCTTGGCGCTCGCGCGCGCGTACGGCACGGGCGGCGGCGGCGAGCCGGCCGCGCAGCGCTCGCGTGATCTCGCGGAGCGCGCTTTGAATAGCGCCCCGCAGCTCGCGGACGCGCGTGTCGCGCTCGCGGCGCTTCACGCGTACGACGGCGAAGGCGTGGCCGCGGCGGGCGAGCTTCGCCGCGCGCTCCAAGCCACGCCGGACGCGATCGAAGCGCTCGACTGGATGGGCCGACTCCTCATCGAAGTCGGCGATACGGAGCGCGGCTTCGCATACCTCGATCGCGCGTTCGGTCTCGATCCGTCGATGATCATTTCGAAGCTCACCGCCACGCTCGGTCGCGCCCTCATCGGCGATTGGAACCGCGTGATGCAGGAGTTTGCGACGGTGCCGCTCGATCCGTTCGATCGCACGATGTACTGGATTTACAGGGCCCGCGCCGCTCTCTGGCGCGACGAGACGGCGCTCGTTCTACCCGACCTCAGCGACCTCCCGCCCACCGGCGCGGGCTCGATCATGGCCATGTTCCAGATCATCGGCACGCGCCGCATCGAGCCCCACGTACGCATCCTGCTCGAGCAGATGCTGCCGACCACGCACTCCGCGACGGTCGCCCCACGCCGCGCCGTCCTCAACGCGCAGCTCCGCGCCGAGCTCCTCGCCCACGCGGGTCTCACGGCCGAGGCGGTCGCCGCCATTCGCGACGCCGACGCCGGCGGCCTGGCGGACATCGTGTGGCTGGATCGATGTCCGACGATCGCGCTCCTACGCGCGCAGCCGGATATTCAGCGCATTCAACGCAATGTCGCCGCGCGAGCCACGCGCATCCGCTCCGCCCTCGGCTCGCGCCCCGAAGTCCCGCGCCCGGATATCCGCCCGGAGCCCATGACGGGGCCCGCCAACCCGAAAACCGACGACGTCCGGGGCACGAAAAAAAGCCTCTAGCCAATTCGTATTGCGCGAAATGGTGAATCGAGACTTTTCACCACGGAAACACGGAATTTGGGAACGAGACGAGAATTTATTTTTCGTCCGAGCTGTCTGCTACTCGAGGAACCGCCAGGTCGACAAGACGGCGGAAGCAGGAACTTTTATAAATTCTCGTTCCCAAATTCCGTGCTTCCGTGGTGATTCTCGTCTCGTCTTGATGGCGCGTAGCTCGTAATCCGTTATCAGCAGTCGCCGTCTTCCAAGACGCTTTCGACACGATTGCCATCGAGGTCGACCGCGACGGCCGTATAGCCACCGCAGTGGTCGCCGCTGCGCGAGGAGCTGACGCCGTAGCCGATCGGCGTCTTGTCGAACGGCGTGGCGTAGATTTCCCAGACCTCGTCGACCGAGCTCGACACGTCGTTCTCGTCGTACGTGAGCTCGTCGATCGCCTTCTTGAGGCCCGCGCGGACCTTCGGGGACAGCTTCGGATCGTTCGCGTCGATGTCCTTCGTGAGGCCGGCGTCGGGACCGCCGTCGTAGCCGCGGACGAATGCGGCGTCGGCCGTCGCTTCGACGCGCTGGAAGAAGGCTTCTTTGCCCGCCTTGTTGATCTGCTTCGGCGACGTGAGCACGAAGCCCGCCTTGCCCTTGTACGTGCTCGACTTGGCCTTGAAGGAGAGCTCGCCGGCCGGCGTCTTCAGCGTGAGCTTGCCCGCCGCGACGGTGCAGGCGCCCGTGATGTTGTTCGTGTGCTTCGCGTACTCGGTATCGCCATCCGCGCCGCTCATGATCTCGTTCGTCGAGCAGAGCTCGTCGGTGTAGTTGCAGCCACCCTTCGCTTGCAGCGCGTGGAACGAGCAATCACCCGCGGCGCTCTTCGCGATCGCGAGCTCTGTCACCGCCGTGTCCGCCGCGAACTCCTCATCGAGCGTGCGCGAACGGAGGAAGAAATTCCCCGTCATTTCAGCGGCCGCCACTTCCTCATCCGCCGCTTCGGAGCCTTCATTTTGCGACTCTGCGGCGCAGCCAGCAGCGAGACTCAGAACGAGGACGGACGTGAAGGCCTTGGCAAACGAAGTAGTTTTCATGGCTTAGCTCTCTTCAAACGGAGGCGGTGTGGGAAGGTGCGTCTATGTAGCACCTCGCCATACCTGCGCCATGACGCACGTGTGACTTCAGCCTGAAACGAGACGCGAGCTTCGCTTACTGGCCCGCCGCGAGCGGCGGCGGCGGCTCTTTCACGCGCTCCGTCACGAGCGACAGCAGGCTCTGACGATCGATCGGCTTCTCGAGCGTTGGGTTCGACACGTTCGCGAGAAAATCTCGCGCTGCTTGCGTGAACGCACCGCCGGTGAGGAACACGACGCGCGGCGCGTGCTCGGGGAACTCCTTCGTGATGCGGTCGAAGAGCTCCATGCCCGTGATCTGCGGCATCATCAAGTCGGAGAAGATCACGTCGAAGGTTTCACCCGCGCGAAGCTTCTCGAGCGCCTCCTCCGCGCGCGTCGTGATCACGACGTCGTGCTGGCGGACGAGCACGCGACGAATCGCGGCCGCGAGCATCTCTTCGTCGTCGACGACGAGCACGCGCCCTCGTCGATGCGCCCCCGGCGCCGCCGAGAGCGCCGGCACGCGCATGCTGTGGCCGTCGGTAGAGGCGGCGGCGGGCGGAAGAATCACGCGGAAGGTAGAGCCCTTCCCGAGCTCACTCTCGACCTGAATATCGCCGCCCATCTGCGCGATGATGCGCTGGCAAATGGGTAATCCGAGCCCCGTGCCAATACCCGGCGGCTTCGTCGTGAAGAACGGCGTAAACAAATTAGGAATATCTTCGGGTCGAATGCCCGCGCCGCTATCCCCAATTTCGATAACCGCTTTTCCGCTCTTATCGGTCTTGATCGAAACGCGGATCGTATTGCCCTCGATATTCCCCTCCGGAATCGCCTGCGCCGCATTCACGAGGAGATTGAGAAACACCTGACCGAGTCGGCTCTCCGACCCGCACACCACGGGCGCTTCGCCGTAGTCCTTCACGACGCCCGCGCGGTGGCGAATCTCGTTGAATGCCATGCGAAGGCTCGATTCGAGCGCTTCTTTCACGTTCGCGCGGTCCTTCGCGCCGTCCTCGTGACGCGAGAAAAGCTTCAAATCGCGCACGATCTCACGCACGCGATCGACCGCCGAACGCGCATCGCGCATCGCGATGCCGAGCTCGCGCTCATCTCGCGCGTCCGGCGGGCGCCCGAGCATTTCGTGGGTGCTCTCGAGATTCAGCAACGCTGCGCCGAGCGGATTGTTGATTTCGTGCGCCACACCCGCGGCGAGCATTCCGACGGACGCCATGCGGTCCGAAATCATGAGCTGCTCTTGCGAGGCCTTTTCCTTCGTTACGTCGTGAAAAACGAAGACGGCGCCGGTCGTCGCTTCTCCGTCGCGCTTCAATGCGCGAGACGTGACGCTGATCCACGCGCCTTTCGGGCAACCCGCATTGCGGAGGAAAATCTCCTCGCGTTCGAGATCGCGCGCGGTGCTGAGCGGTTGGAGCGGCGTCGAGCGATCGGCCTGGTAAAAGCCGTAATGGGCCGCCCAATCGGCGATGGGAACGTCCGCCCGCGGCATTCGCAGAACCGCGTCCGCGCCTGCGCTCCACTCTTTTACCGCGCCATCCGCGTCCACCACGACGACGCCGTCCGGCACCGCTTGGAGCACGCTACGGAGCAGCCGTTCGGAGCGTGCGGTCTCTTCGCGTTGCCGCTCGAGATCAGCCTCCGCGAGCTTCTTTTGGCGCCGTGATTCGGCCTCGCGAAGCTCGCGATCGATCGCCGGCAGAAGACGCGCAAAACGTCCCTTCGTAATGAAGTCGTTCACGCCCGCTTTGAGCGCTTCGACGGCGTGCTCTTCGGCAATCGTTCCCGAAACGATGATGAAGGGAAGGTCCGCTTCGTATTCGCGCGTGACGCGAAAGGCGGCGAGACCATCGAACGACGGCAGCGACCAATCCGAGATCACGATGTCCCACGGGCCGAGCGCGAGTGCCTTCTCGAGCTCCGGTCGACTATCCACATGCGCATGCTTCGTCGTGTAACCGCCACGGCGGAGCTCGCGGAGGAGAAGATCGAGATCGTCCGGATCATCTTCGATGACGATCACACGGAGAATTGTTTTCCCGGTTTCGTCGATCTTCACCCCATGATGATAGAGAACATCAGGGTAAATACCGCACGAAAAGGGAGCGTGCCGCTTTATGCCGCTTCTACTGGTACGTCGGGTGGCCGTGGATTGCGACCGCGCGACGGCTCATAAAGAAGCTCCATCGGATCCTCGCCCGTGCGACGTAGCTGCGCGATTTTCCACACCATCACGAGACCGAAGGTGAAGAGGGCAACGCAGGACCACTGCGCCGGCGTGAAATGGCCGTAGCGTGGGTCCGCGTTCTCCGTATCTTTCACGGTTAGGCGAAGGAAATCCATCGCGAAACGGACGGGCGCGTAGGCGAGTGCCACCGCCGCAATGTACGACCCGGTCGTGAGCTTTCGCCGCCATGTGAGCGCGAAAAGGCCCGCGATGATCACGGTGAACATCATTTCGAGGAGGCCGAGGTCGAAATGGGGCGTCGAGCCGTGTCGGAGCTCGATGGGCCCGAGATGAATGATCTTCGAGGGATCGGCGGGACCGAACTCGACGGCGAGCAGGGAGCCAATCGGCGCCTTCATGCCTTGATGATCATGAACGACGGCGCAGCCGCTTCGGCCGAAGATCCATGCAACTGGGAAGACGCTGAGGATCAGATCGCAGAACGGTATGATCGGCATCGCGCGCTCGCGACGCTTGATGGTCGAGAGCGTGAAGCCCGGAAGCCGGAGCACGGGCACCGCCTCGAAGTATTTCCAGAGGATGACGCCGATGAGGCCACCGACGAAGCCGCCAAACGAGGAGAGGCCTTCCCAGAGGAGGAAGATCGACCACGGGCGCTTCACCACTTCGGCCGGGTGATAGAAAATCTGGTCGAGCATGTGACCGCCGAGAAAGCCGGCGACCAACATCCACGTGATGAAGGAGTTGAGCTTGTCGAGATCGAGGCGACGTTGCTTCGCCCGCTTCGTCGCGAGCCACGTTCCGATGATGACGCCGGTCGCGACGAGGAGCCCGAAGGGATGAAGCGTCAGCGCTCCAAGCTTCAAATCGGGGACGTGGATATACGGGATCATCTCGCTCTTAGTGGAAGGCCGGGCCGTTCAAGACACGCTCGCGTACGAGCACTATTTCGCGGATTTCGGTCCTACATCGGGGACAGTAGCACGAGGCGAACGGATCATGATGGTGTCGTTATCGCCCGCCTTCGTGCCCGCCAGGATCACTGCTTCCCAGCCGTTACAGGTGCGGTGGTAGAGCTCGTCGCCGCGGCGAAGATCGGCGCAGGAGCCGGCCGGAAAACGCCGTTCGAGGGCGCCTTCGAGTCGACCCATGACGAAGACCTGAGCCTCGGTGCGATCTTCCGGGGCCGAGGAATCGAGCCGGACGATCTGCTCCGCCTCCGCCCAACGCACGATCAGGTCCATTCCTTCCACGCGCGAGGCCACGACCACGTCTTTCTCCTCGATGAGGCGGATCTCCAACGTCATCAGCCGTGACTCGCGCTCGGGGCGGGTCGGGAGGAGGAAGAAGTAGTCCTCCTCGCGCGTTCGCGGAACTCCACCCCACGTCGGTGCGTGACGACCAATCATGAGCGAGCGAAGCTTGGGCGGCGCCTCGGAGCGAGGGACGCCGTACACGTCCTCGTCGAGCATCACGCCGAGTGCCCCGAGAATGGCCTCGCCCACGGCGCGACGTTGCTGCGCGGCTCGTTCGAGCTTCGCGTCGTCGTTGCGGACGCGTCGCGCGAGATCGTTGAGCTCGGCTTCTTCGATGCTCGAGTCGAGCGCGATGAGGAGATGCAGCGCAGCGTCGGCGTGCGGACCCCGCGGGAGATCGCCGAGATAATTGCGAATGCCTTGGCGCGAGGATTGGGCTTTTTCGTAGAAGCGCGGCTCTTCCTCGTCGAAGGTGGCGCGGACTTCTTCGCTCCACGCGCCGTTCGGATGCTTTTCTAGATATTCCTGTGCGCGCTTGAGCCGCGTCCCTTCCGCCGCGGCAATGCGGTACGCGCGATAGTCTTCCAAGTCATCGGAGGACGCCGTGAAGGAACGGAGCTCCGCGCAGCCAAGGAGAAGCGGGAGCAGGAATAGGAGACGCTTCATGGCGTGGCTCCGTCCGCTTCGCCGGCGTCGACCGCAAAACCGGGCAGCGGCCCGGGCGGGACGTATTGGCAAAATTGGCATTCGCTCGGCGACGTGGGCGCGTCAGCCACGTAATTCGAATAGTCGTCGCACGAGGCGACTTCGAGCGCGTGAATACAGACTTCGCCGTCGTGTTTGACGGGTTTGCACGTCGACGGAACGCTCACATCGGGCTGTTTCGTAGCATCGCAGGCGCGCGTGCAACGCGGCGTGGAGAGGCCGCATTCCTGGCAGCGGCGGCAGTCGAGGTCTTTGCGGTCGAAGGCGTATTTCGCGGGGTCGAGCTCGCTGATCGTGGCGCCGCAACCGCCGATATCGCCCGCGGTGGGCGCCATACATAGGATTCCGAGAATCCCGATTAGGACGAGGCTCATTCGATTCCGCGAGGTCACGGAAGCACCTCGTAGGAGCCGATCAAACCGAGCTGGCCAGACAAGACGGGATAAGCCGCGGTCGCTACGTCGGTCGTTCCGACGCCGTAGAAAACATTCCCGACGATCTCGGCGACGAGACCGACTCCGCCGAGGAAAAACCAAGCCGCGCCGCCGGCCGCTTCGAGTCCCCAGGTGAGATCGGGCGCGGTGACGATGCCAAATCCCGCGCGGCCGTATCCCGCCCAAGCGCCTTTGCGACGCCAAAGCAAATAAGACGGTGTGACGACGAGCTGGCTCACGCCTTCGAGCGCGACGGACATGCGCAGCGAAATGCCGTGTTGGAAGCCGAGCGGATGGCCGAGGAGCGTCGATGCGATTCCGAGATCGACGTAGCTCGAGGTGCGTGAAACGGACTCCGCATCATTCCCGAGCGGCGTGCTCAAGCGATAAGGATTATTGAATCGAAAGCCCACGCCGCCCATCGCGGTGGCGAAAAACTGCATGTAACCGGATTTGACTTCGTAAGGGTCAACGCGCTTGGCGACCGGTTTCGGACCGTCTTTCGGGGGCTCTTCCAGATTTTCGACGCGTGTTTCGGCGTGTGCCGGCGTTGCGAACAGTGGTGCTGCAATAAAGAAGAGAGCAGCCCGATATCGCATTATCCGCGGTCGACTCGAACTTTGGGCTTGGCGCCGAGGAGCGCGAGTTGGCCGCAGGCGGCGCTGACGTCGTCGCCGCGGCGCTTGCGGATGAAACAGGCGTAACCGGCGTCGGTGAGGACGCGCTGGAAGGCGTGAACGCCGTTCATGCTCGTGGGGCCCAGCGTGGACGCCTCGATGGGATTCATCGGGATCAAATTGATTTTCACCGGGAGTCCGGTGAGCAGACGCGCGAGCTTCCTCGCTTCGTCGATGGTGTCGTTCTTCCCGGCGACGAGCGTGTATTCGATCGTGATCTTGCGCCGCTTCGGTAGCGGATAGGCGCGCAGAGCCTCCACCAATTTCGCGAGTGGATATTTCTTATTAATCGGCATGAGCCGCGTGCGTGTCTCGTCGTCGGCGGCGTGAAGCGAAATCGCCAATCCGATTTGACCGCCGAAGTCTTCACCCAACTTGGCAATCTCGGGTACGAGCCCGCTCGTCGAAACCGTCACCTTGCGCGGCGAAAGGCCAATGCCTTCTTTGTGCGTCAGGAGCTTCAGCGCGCGGACCGTCGAATCGTAATTGTGGAGGGGCTCGCCCATGCCCATGAGCACGACATTGCGAAGCTGCTCGCGGGGGTCGAGGCGAGAGCGCCCGACGAGAACCTGCGCCACGATTTCGTCGGGGCGCATATGGCGTTTCAAGCCGGCGACACCGCTGGCGCAAAACACGCAGCCCATGGCGCAGCCGACCTGCGTCGAGATGCATTGGGTTACGTGAATGGGACTCCCTTCGGAACCAAGAGACGAAGCTCCTTCCGACTCGAGCTCGTCCTCGTCTTCGACGACCGCCGCCGCATCCGCGTCCTCCGTGTCCATCTTGGGGCGCCGCGGAATGAGGACGGTCTCGACGTTCGCGCCGTCGCCGAGCGCGACGAGGAGCTTGCGGGTGTCGTCGAGAGCGCGGCGTTCGGTGACGATGTCGAGGACGCTCTTGAGGCCTTCTTCGGCGAGCTTCGCGCGGAGAGTCGCGGGCAGATCGGTCATCGCGGCGGCGTCGGTGACACCACGCTGGTGGATCCATTTGAAGACCTGCTTGCCGTGGAAGGAGCGCTCCTTCAGGCGCGCCATCTCCGCCGTCCACTCCTCGGGAGTGCGCGCGAGCGGAATGGTAGACGCCGGGGGCGAGGCCATGGGTTTCGGTGGATTCTAGTGCGCGCCTTCGCGGTTCGCCGCGGAATCAGGCGAGCGGGAGCACAATCCGCCTCCGCGCAGAAGCAGAGCCGAGGACGCCAGCACGCAAAACGACGCGTTCGGGCAGCCCAGCAGCGATGATTTCCTCCCTTCGCCGAGGTCTCTGAAACGCTTATGCACTTGCTCGGGACGGATTGGCCCATGCCTGGGTTTTGGCGCCGGTCGCAGAGACCCCTGCCCCGATTTGGGCTGCGAAATTCGCCGTAGCGTGCGCACGCCCGCACGCGGCCGCAACCATTCGTCCGCCTCACCGAGGTCTCTGCACCGGCTATGCACCGAGGCGTCTCGGCGCGAGGCTCAGGAGCTAGCTCTCTTTGCCCTTCTTCTTGGCTTCTTCCCAGTAGGAGTCGAGCACTTCGAGGGGCATCGGCTCGCCGGCCCAGCCGCCGTGCTTTTCCTTCACTCGCGACTCGACGTGGTCGAAGCGCTTGGTGAATTTATCGATGGTGCGGCGGAGGCTGCTCTCCGCGTCGACCTTCACGTGGCGCGAGAGGTTTACGAGCGCGAAGAGCACGTCGCCCATTTCTTCCTCGATCGCAGCGTCGTCGCCGGATGCGATCGCGCGGTCGAGCTCGCCTAGCTCTTCCGCCACTTTTTCGCGGGAGCCGCGGGCGTCGGGCCAATCGAAGCCGACGCGTTGCACCTTTTCACCGATGCGTTGCGCGCGATTCAGCGCGGGCATGCTGCGCGGAACGCCGGCGAGGAGCCCGCGGTCCTTCTTTTCCTGGGCTTTGATTTTCTCCCAGTTGCGAAGCACTTCGTCGGCGGACTCGACGTCGAGATCGCCGAACACGTGGGGGTGGCGCGTGACGAGCTTTTCGACGATGCCGCTGACGACATCGTCCATCGCGAAGGCTTTCTCGGCGCGCGCGAGCTCCGAGCAGAAGACGACTTGCAGAAGCAGATCGCCAAGCTCTTCTTTAAGCAGATCGCGGTTTTTCAGGTCGATCGCGTCGATGACCTCGCAGGCTTCTTCGAGGATGTATTTGCGGATCGACTCGAAGGTCTGCTCGCGATCCCAGGGGCAACCACCGGGCGCGAGGAGGCGCCGCATCACACCGACGAGGCGCGTGATCGTCGTACCGTCTTGCTCGTCGAGCGGGGGTACCGGGCGTGGCAGGTCCTCGTCGAACTCCGGCAGCGGCATCGCGGAGGAGTTACCACGCGGGCGTGGCTCCTGATAGATTTTCCCGGGTGAGCGCGGCCGCGAAGGAGCCTGGGACGAGCTTCCGGAGGAAGATGTACTTCCTCGCGCTCGTGCTGGTGATTGGGCTCGGGTACACGCTGCGAGGCGTTCTCGTTCCGCTCTTCCTCGCGTTCCTCGTGGCGTATGCGCTCGATCCGTTCGTCGATCGCCTCGAAGTGATGCGCGTCCCCCGCCCGCTCGGCGCGATCCTCGTGATGCTCGGCCTGGCGGGCCTGCTCACGGTGATTCTCATCTATACGATTCCGCTCTTCATCGACGAGGTGTCCGATGCGAGCGCGACGTTGCCAGAAAAAATAGGCCGACTCCAAGCGCGCATCGAGCCGTGGTTCGCAACGCAGCTCCACATGAAGCTGCCGCACTCCCTAAACGATCTTTCGAAAGCGGCCGCGGAAAGATTGCAGGGCGAAGGCGCATGGGAGACCGCACGCACCGCGCTGTTCGGCACGCTCGGCTATGTCGGTGTCGCGCTGTCGGCGCTCATCGTTCCGGTATTCGCGCTTTATCTGCTCATCGATTTCGACCGCATCGTGAACAAGGTCGAACAGCTCATTCCGCGCCGCTGGTCACCGGGCGTCTCCTCGGTCGCACGCGATATTCATAAAACGCTATCGGGTTATGTTCGCGGCCAATTGACGGCGAATGTCGTTTTGGCCGCGCTTTACGCCACGGGCCTTCGCGTCGTCGATATCCGATTAGCGGTTCCGATTGGCGTGATGACGGGCATGTTGGCCTTCGTGCCTTATGTCGGTTTCACGATGGGCCTTTTGGTCGCGCTGAGCATGGCCATTCTCGATTGGCAGAGCGCGGGCACGGTGCTGGGCGTCATTGCGGTCATGGGCGGAGTCCAAATTATCGATGCCATGGTGATTACGCCGCGCATCGTGGGCCGTTCGGTGGGCCTCGCGCCGCTCGAGGTCATTCTCACGATGATGACGGCAGGCGCGCTCTTTGGCTTTTTGGGCGTCCTCCTCGCGGTACCGCTGGGCGCAGTCGCGAAGATCCTCGTCCAGCGCGGCGTGAAGAATTACTTGGCGTCGGGGTTCTACAATCGCGCGCCGGAAACGGTCATCGAGCCGATAACCTCGGTCCCCAAGAAGGCAGACTCGGGCGCGATTACGATGCCGGCGGTCGTGATCGTGGGAGAGCCTCAGCCGAAGCGGTAGCGTTCGGCCTCGACCATCACGCGTCGCGTTCGCCGGCGATGCTCGACGTGAACCACGTCCGGAGGGCGTCGGAGTTGCCGAAGCGTCCGAGGCCGATCATGAGCTTGGCGACGGCGGCCTCGACCGTCATGTCTTTGGCCGAAATCGCGCCGGCCTGGGCGGCCATGGCACCGCCTTCGTATTTCGAGAGATCGACGAAGCCGCGGAGGCATTGCGAAACGACGACGACGGGAATGTTCTTGCGATGCGCCTCTTCGAGCGCGGGAAGGAGCGAGTGAGGCACGTTCCCGGTGCCGTAACCTTCGAGGACGAGGCCGTGCACTCCGGCGCGCACGGCGCCGAGCACGAGCGCGGGGTCGAGCCCGGGAAACACGCGCACGGCGAGCACGCGGGGGTCGAGGCGGTCGTCGAACGGCGCGAGCTCGCCGCGAGGCAACACGTGTGGCGCCACCTCGACGTCGATCCCGAGCTCGACGAGCGGCGCGACGTGCGGCGAGTCGAACGCGTCGAAGCCCCACGCGTCCTTCTTCGTCGCGCGCACGCCGCGCAGCGCGCGCGATCGCGCCACGATCGTCACTTCGGGCACGGGCAGAGTCGCGACGAGCACCGCGTCGACGAGGTTGCCGCGCGCGTCGGTCCTGGCGTCGACGATCGGCTTCTGCGACCCGGTCAACACGACGGGCTTGGGCAGAGGCCCGAGCAAGAGCCCGAGCGCGGACGCGGTATACGCCATGGTATCCGTCCCGTGGACGACCACGATCCCGTCATACAGCGGCAGCGACGCATGCACCTCCCGCGCGAGCCTGAGCCAATCGGCAGGCTCCATGTTCGCGGAGTCCATCGAAAACAGCAGACGCGTCTCGAGCTCGGCGACGCGCGCGAGCGAAGGCATCTCGCGCACGAGATCATGCGAAGTGGGCCCGTTCTCCGTCCGTAGCTCGGGCGACATCATGAGCGTCCCCCCGGTCAGCAGCAGGAGGAGCCGCGGCATGCTCAGAAGAGCCGCTGATCGACTTTGATGGTGTCGCCTTGCTGGAGCTTCACGTCGGCTTGGGCGTTGTCGGTGATTGCATCAACGCTGACGCTCGCGTTTACCGCGCCGTTTTGCACCTGACGAATGATATGAACATGGTTCGTGTCCGCGAGCGGTGTGAACCACCCCGCCGTGGAAATGGCCTGCACGAGGGTCATCCCATCTTGGTACGGCTGGGGGCCTTGCTTCGCGACTTGACCGATGACCTGAATCTTCTTCGAGTTGTAGGCCTTCACCTTCACCTGGACCTGGGGATCTACGAGGTACTTCGACTTAATCAGTTCCTCGCGAACAGAGCTGGCTATCTGGCGCGGTTCGAGCCCTGACACCTTCACTGGCTCGGCGTACGGGAAGATGAGCATGCCGTCAGCCCCGACCTCGTAGTCCTTCGGCAATTTCTCTTCGCCGACGACGACGACTTCGAGCACGTCGCCAGGGCCAACTTGCTGGTTGACCACCGGATCCGGCAGCTTGGGCGGCGGCGGATAACTCTTCAAGCAAGCCGACGTGGTGAGCACCACGAGTGCAACGAGAATCGCAGTCAGCAGCGAGAAGAGCCGGGACGACAGCACGGCACGGGCTTTAATAGAAGTAGCGAACGCCTAGGAACGCCTGCAGCCGTTGGTAGTTCATGTCAAACACACCTGGCGTCCCCGTTCCTGGAATGGCGCCGGCGGGCAACTGCGTGCCGCTGAACTGCCGAACGTAGTCAATTGTGGTGTTGATCCCGAACGATTGTGAGAAGCGATACTCGGCGAAGATGCCGCCAAGCACTCGATAGTTCGTGAAGTCCGCAGTCTGGGCCGCCGCCGCCGCCGTGTAAAATACGGGCGGATAGTTGAGCTGCTCGCCAGCGGCGTGAACATCGAGCACGACTCGCCCGGCGAACCAGTACTCCAGCTTCGCATAGAGACGGTTCGCACCATAAAAGTTGCCGAGAAGACTCCGCTGGAAGTCTCGCTGGAAACCCAGGTTGAATGTCGATAGCAAGAGCGTAGCTTCGCCTGGAAGGTCCTGTCCTTTGCTCCCATTGCCGCCAAAATAAATGGTTCCTTCGACCTGCGCATTGAAGGAATCGTATTGAGTGCTCGACGCCACGGTCGGGTTTTTGAAGAACGTGGCACTGTAACCACCCGCGATCGTCGTTCCGAGCCAGTCCGAGACAAGGCCGGTGAGACCCGCACGCGTGCGAAGAGGAGTCGCATCATTCAGATACAGCGAGGCCCGTGGTGCGTTGGGATAATCGAGGAAAGAAAGCGACGCTTCTGAGAAGAGGGCGGTACGCGGCCTGAACTTCCATCGGTCTTTTACTGAGATCTCGTGGATGAGGCTCGAGTAAGGAGCTCCCGCCGTCTCTTCGTAGAGCGATGCACGGAGCGTGTATCCAGCTCGGAGGTCTAGTGTGCCGCCACCTGGGAGAAACGTGACATCTGCGCCGAGCGCGACGTCGTCGCGGTTGAACGCGAGATTGGGATCGCTGAACACCTGGGGTTGGATGATTCGCGAATAGCCACCAAAAACGCCGAAGGAGATCGGATTGCCTTGGTTCAAATCAAGACGCCCATCCGCATTCAGACTGACGTTGTGTTGGTCACTAAAACCCTTACCGATGAAAAAACGGCCGGTTGCAGATACGCCACCCCGAAACGTGACGAAGCGCGGGGACAGCCTTTGGACGCCATCAGGGTTAAGACGCTGCTGACCAAGTGTGGAAACGTAAAAGGAGGGACTGATCCGAACCACCGCGGCGTCGGCGGGTGGGTTGGTCGGTGCGCCGTTAATGATGTTTGCGCCAGTCTCGGATGATCGGAGGAACCAGTTCGAGTCGTACCCAACCTCCCCACCGATCCCTGGATGGAGCTCCAGGTCACCGGCCTTGATGCCGGGGCCCTCTGTGTATCGACGATCCGCTAACCATCCCTGCGCTGATGCACGCTCGCACCAACCAAGAATGGTTAGCCCTGCCAGAAACGCGAAAGCACCACGCGCTCGCGCGGACTTTCGTGCGGGTAGCGACTTGGCCGAAGGATTCGTCATGTCGAAGGGGGCGTGGAGAGCGCCGCGCCGAAAGAAGAGCTACTCGGTGAGGTGTGCGCAGGCAAGAACGAAACAGCCCGCATCTGAGTGCAACATGCGGCAGAGAAACTCACTAATATTGGCGAGGTTACTGCGTACAGCTGGTGCACTGCGGCGGACCGATGACCACGATCGGATCGGTGGGAGGCACGGGATACGGGGCCTCGTCCGGCGGAATCTGCGGATCGATCTGCACGGTCGTCTTCGTGTCACCCACGAACGCGGACTCCTCGCCGATGCATTGATTCGCTTCGGCGACCAGTTGCTCCGTACGCTGACGAAGCACCGTGATGATCGTGTAGTGGTGACTCGAAAGATCGACATCCTTCCGCTTCACCGCATCACCAAGCTGGCTTTGGCGCTCCTTACCAGAACGGATCGCCACATCGACCTGCGAGACCTTGTCGTTGATGCACAAGGTCTTCACAACGTCGCGCTGCTTGCGGGCTTCCGCGAGCATCTTGCGGACGCCCGCACCCGCGCCCTCCATGCGTGCGATGTGCTTGTTGCCTTCGGCCAACTGCTCTTCAGGCGAGAGCGTCGTCTTCTTTTGGAACGGGACCTGGCCGTTGTTGCTGCCGTTGTTCCCGCCACCGCCCCCCGGCTGCGCGGCCGCCGTGCCCGCAGCGAGTGCCACGAGTCCAACGACGAGAGCCCACTTCATTGTGGAAGGGATACGCATGAGTCTTCCGCGGTAAGGACTGTAGTTTGTCGCAATAGGAGTGTCAACGCAAAAGCCGGTCTGAAAGCGGTGCGATATCAGGGATTTGCGTCGAGTTGACGCAGCGCTGTATGGCTTCAGGGCCTACCAGCCTGCGCTTGAAACGAGCGGAGTTGAACGGACAGATTGCGCCGCCCCCTCTTCGTTGCCTCGACCATAAAGCGCGTTCAGCACTTCGGGCTAGAAAAGATCCTACGCGCTGAACATGCGTCGCGGCCGCACCGCCGAGGCGGGCGACCGCGAGCTCCGCGCGCGAACCGAGGGCTTACTTGCCCTGCTGGACGAACGTGACCGGGATTTGGAGTGTCGAGCCGCCGCCGCCCGGGGCGTTGAACTGCGCGCGCTTCACGACGCCCGCGATGCAGCTCGCGACCGTCGGCGAGAGACCGCTGTTCGACGCGATGTCCGCGCTCGACACTTCGCCGTTCGGGCCGACCTTCGCACTGATGACGACCTTGCCGCTCATGTTCGGATCGGAGTTCAGGCCGACCTGGTAGCACTGCTTGAAACGCGGACGGAGGCCCGCGATGACGCGGTCCGCGTCGCTGACCGGGACCGACGCGCTCGTGCCACCGATCTGCGCATCCGCCTTCGGGCCTTCGACCTTACGCTCGCCACCCGCGCTGCCGTCGCCCGTGCCCTTCGTGCCGCCGCCGAGCGAGCCGAGGCCACCGCCCTTGCCGCCGCCCTGCACCGCACCGCCGCCGCCACCGACCTTGAGATCGCCCGTGCCATGCGCCACACCCGCGCTCGAGCCTGCCGCTTGGGACAAGTCGACCGGCGGGATGTCGGAACGATTCAGCGCGCCTTGCGTCGACGGACCACCGCCGAGCGCCGCGAGCATCTGCATCTGCATCGCGTCGGCTTGCGCTGCGAGCGCGGCCGCTTGCTTGTCACCGACGCTGCCCGCGCTCTTGTTCGAGCCCGACGCCTTCGCGCCACCGCCCGACGGCTTCGCTTGCGTTTCGGCCTTTGCGGTGGCGGTGGAGGTCGCGTTGGTGTTCGTGTCCGTCGGGGTTTCCGTCGCGGGAGGCGGCGGGATGTTCTTCATCATGTCGACGAGACCCGCGACATTGAACTCGTCGCTGACGACCGGGTCCATCCAGTCCGAGTACATCGCGCCGACGAGGCCGAAGTGCAGCAAGAAGCTGAACGCGGCGATGATCGTGAGGGACCAGTCGATCTGCGAGGCGACGCCGCCCTTCACGGCGAGCGGCAGCTGCGGACGCGGCTGCACCGGCGGCGGCGCGACGAACTGGAAGAGGAACGTCGTGTCACCGATGACGACCTTGCCGCGCGCCTCTTCGGTGAGCTTCACCTGATAGACGTTGTTGACCTTCTTCGCCTGCCCCTTCAGGGCGTTGAGGTCCGTGATGCCCGACGCGAGGGCGACACGACCCGTCATGCCGTCGAGGTAATTTAGGTAGTAGTCCGGACCGATGAGCTCGAAGAGCTTGAACATCGGCGGGACCATTTGGGACTGGATGACGAACGTCGCGCGCTCGTTCGAGCCAACGTTGACCGTCGTGCGCTGCTTGATGATGCGCTCTTCAACGACGCGGCCGGCCTGAACGAGGCCGATGCGGAGAACCTTCGGTCCCGTCTGGACCGACATGGCTCGCATCACGGCGGTCATCTGACCCGGCCGCGCTGCTCCTGGTGCTCCGCCTGCTTGCGGTTGTCCCGGTCCCATCATCGAGGCGCTCCTCCAGCTAAGTGCCGGTAAGACGTGGCGGAGATCAAAAAGTTCCCGCAAACGGGATGTTAAACGCAATCTCCCGGAAAGACATCCTTTTTCGGGTAGGCGTCACGCCGCGGTGGCCACTAGCGCTTCCAGTCGCTCCACCATTCGGTCGGAGGCTTCCATACGCGCCTTCGCCAGCCGCTTCGCTTGGGCGTGGGCGCCGATGCAGAACGCGGTGCCCACGATGCCGAAGCACGCCACGCTGATCGCATCTCCCAGCACCGAGCGCACGAACAGCTCTCCCAGCTCGCCCGACAAGTCAGGGGCGTTCGCCAAGCCTTGGCGCAGCACCAACGTACCGAGGAGGATGCCGAAGCTCGTGGCGATGCTCGCGCACACGCGCGGCACCCGCTCCCACTCTTTCATCCGCAAGTCGAGCTCCGTGAGCTGCTCGTTCACGAGCGCGGCGCGCGCTTCGGGTGACGGCGTGCTCAACGCGTCGAACAGATCGCGCTCCCACTCCGCGTTCGGTTCGTCGGCCACGACGCGTCGAAGCTGAGTCAGGGACACTCCCTTCTTCAATGCGTACAGCACGTCATCCGGCGCGAGCGCGGTCGGCGCCGCGACGATCCACAAACGGCGCGCGCTCGCAGCTACACACGCGAGCGCAACGACGACAGCGGCAACGACGATGAGGCTCAGAACCGAGGCTCAGAACGGGTCTTTTCGCGCCGCTTCCTCGATGCGATCGAGGAACGGCTGGCGGAGCTCCGCGAGCGTCAGCTTCGGCTGAATCTTGCTCACGTCGACCGACGCGACGGGCTTCTGAACGCGCCCGACGATCGTGACCTCGTTGAGCGTGATCACACCCTTCTGCTGTGCCGAAGCGTCCCCCGCGAAGAGCGCGAGTCCACCGAGCGTCAATGCAAACAACGCATGCTTCATCGTGATCTCCTTGTCGAGGTCCGCCCGACGTTCATTCTACTTCTTCGCGGGCGCCGGCGCAGGTGCCGCCGCCGGTTTTGCTGGCGCCGCCGCTGGCGCGCTGCCCGCGGGCTTGCCCGCCGGAGCGGCCGCCGGGGCCGGCGCTTGCTTCAATTCCGCCTGTTTGGCGTTGGCCCGCTGAATCAAATCGTCCACGTCGTCCGTCACGCCCGGGGGCGGCTTCGGACCACGCATCGTGCGATAGCTCTGCAGCTCCTTGATCGCGGTCGAGACCTGCTGATCCGCGCTGTAGCCCGGGATCGTCGGTGCGGTCAGGAACATGAGCCCGAGGTCGTAGTGCGCCGCCGCGAGCGACGAGTCCTTCGAGAGCGCAAGCTCGAATTCCTTCTTCGCGTCGGCGTAGCGACCGAGCAAACGATACGCGTCGCCGAGATTCAGATGCGCGAGCGCGTTGTTTGGCGAGAACTTCGTCGCGCTCTCGAGCACCGGCGCCGCGTCGATCGCGTTGCCCGCTTCGAGACGCATCGAGCCGAGATTGATGAGCGCCTCCGTGAGATCCGGACGGCGCTTCACCGCCGCTTCGAAGTCTTGCAGCGCGACGGCACGGGAGCCCGTTTCGCGAAGCAAGAGCCCGCGGAGCAAGTGCGCTTCCGCATTGTCCTTGTCGCGCGGCGGCGACGCATCGCCGAAGCCCACCAGGACGGCTTTCAGAGCGTAATCCGCGAGCGAGAGCTTTCGCGCCCGGTAGTGGTCGCGCGCAATGGTGACCATCGCGTCCTTGAAGTCGGGATCCATCCGGAGCGCGTCCTGCGCGAGCTGCTGCGCGGTCGCGTGATCGTTCTGAATGCTCTTCACGTCGGCCAGACACGACGCAACACGCGGCGAGTTTGGCCGCTTGCTCTTCTGACCTTGAAGGAACGAGTCCGCCTCGCCGATGTGGCCGTTGTTCGCGAGCGCGAGCGCGTACGCGCAAATCGACAGATCGTGATCCGGAGCCGACGTGTACGCCGAGCGATATTGCGCCTGCGCACCCGCGACATCGCCCAAGCGCTCGAGCACGATGCCGAGCGCATACGACGGCGCCGGGTTCTTCGAGTCCGCAGACTGCGCGTCCTGGAACTTCTTCTTCGCCGTGTTGAGATCGCCGGAAAGATACGCGTTCCAACCCGATGTGTAGCTCGAGAGCGCCGAGCCCGTGAGGCCCGAGTTTCCCGCGCCTTCGATCGCGCTGAGATCGACCTTGTTGTCCGCCGGCTTCGGCCCCTCCGCCGTGCCGCCGCGAATCGCGTTCGCCTGCTCCGGCGACTTCGGCTTCACCTTGTCATCACCACCGCACGCGACGAGCGCGATCAAAGCGGTGATGAAGATCGACTGACTGAAAGCGCTACGCGGCATGACCAACTCCTTCATGGCGACGCGGGAATCGGACTCGCCCCGCCTTGCGCCGCGGGAATCGCGGTGAGGCCAGGACGCGTCTGCACGTACATGTTCGTGGTGTAGTTCAGCTTCGAGGCGCCCTTGTTCGTCGGGTCCGGAGTGTTGCCGACGTACTGGGCCATCTTCGCGTCACCGATGATATCCGTGTAGTATGCAAGTCGGCCGACGGCGCGCGTCACCGATGCATTCTTCACGTTGAACTTGCGCGAGTACGCAACCGCGGTCGAGTAGCGACGGATCATGATCTCGTCCGCGCCATCGAGCTCCTGCTGCTTCTTCTGCTTCCAGAAGTCCTTGATCTGGTCTTCGAGAGCATCCGCGCGGTCCATGAGATCCTGACGACCGCTGTTTCGCATCGTGTCGAGCAGCTTCTCCTGCTGCAGCGTCATGAGGCGAATCTTGCCCGTCGGAACCGGATTCGGACCGGTGTACGTGACCGTGTTGTAGAGACCGCTTCGTAGCGTGTCCCAGATTCCGCCCTGACGCGCGAACGCCGCCGGAACCCAATCGAGGGACTCGTACTTCTTGATCACCTCATCCTCGAGGCGCTTGTCGAACTTGTCGGCCTCGGCCGCGTTCGCTCCGTACTTACCCTTCTTCGCCTTGCCATCGCCAAGCACGTCTTCGACCGATCCGCCGTAGACATGCTTGGACGGCACATCGAACTTCGCCGTGATCTCATCGTCGATGAGCGTGAACGCCGCTTCCGCCGCGTAATCGACATACGGCGGCTTCTGCGCATCCGCGCCGCCCGACGCCTTGTACTTGTCCCAAGCGGCCACCGTCTGGCTGAGCCACGTCTTGTAGTCGCCCTCGTTGCCGATCTTCTTCATCTTGGCGACTTCATAAGCCGCCTCGACGACGAAGCGTCCGGCGCCCGCGTTGCCCCGGTTCGCTTGAACGTAGGACATGAGCGCGCCCTCACCCGCCTGACGAGACTGTCGGTTCGCACCAGAGTCGACGCCCTTCGGATCCCACTGCTTGAAGTCGAACGAGGCCACGAGGTAGTCCGCGTTCGCCTTGTCTTCCGCACCCGGATGCAGCTTCAGCATCACGCGGTACTCGTTCATCATCTTGTCGCGCTGACCGATGTTCGCGTAGAGGATCATCGCGTTGCGCGCCGCCTCGCGGCGCTTCGCTTCATCGAAGCGATCGACTTCGGCGACCTTCTCGTAGGTCCCCGCCGCCATCGGGTAGTTGAAGAAGGAGTAGTACGTCGTACCGAGCGCGTCGTACGCGTCGCCGAGGTACTTCAGGCGTTCCTCGTACTGCTTCGGATCCGCCTTGATTTCCTTCTTCGGATCGCCCTTCTGGAGCGCGTTCAGCTGCTCGTTGGAGCCGTATTCGGTGATGAACTTGTTGTAGAGTGCAATCGCCTTGTTGTACTCGCCGATCTGCTTGTACGCGTAGGCGGCGTTCATCGCGCCTTCGGGAGCGTCACGACGCGCGGGGGCGGAAGCGAGCGCGGCTTCGTAAAGCTCGCCGGCCTCTTTCCACTTCGGGCGCTTCTCTTTCGCGTCCGGGTTCTTGCACGGCTGTCCGACCTTGGCCTCGCAGGCCTCCTCGAACTTCTTGCGCGCCTTGATGTAGGCCGCCTCTTGCGAGATCGGACCCGTCATCTTGCTTCCCTGATCGGCCTGCTCGGCCGACACGGCGCAGGTGTGCTGCTTCTCGGATTCGGAGAGGCGGAGCGACTCCTCTTCATTGCGCGTGACGGTCGCCATCGTCAGAAGGCGTTCCCACGCTTTGAAGCCGTACTCGTTCTTCCCGCAGTTCTCCTTCCACATCTTGTCGTAGCGCTTCTTCGACTCGTCGAATTGGCCGTACAAGAAGTAGGTCTCCGCGATGAAGTACTCGTACTCGAGGCCGCGCTTCTGCGGGTCGAGGTTCGGCGGCACGATGTGGATGAACTCGTCGCGGGCGTTCAATGACTGTTGAACGACGGGCGGGACGACATCTTTCACCACGTTGCGCGTGGCGGGGTCGGTGCCGTCGAATTTCACCTCTTCGCGCTTCTCGATGCCGACGGTGCCGCCGGTCTCCTTGAAGCGCGCGTAGGCGAGGTCGCGGTCGATGTCGGACACGTCGACGACGAAGAGCGCCGCGTTGTCGAGGTACTTGTCGTCTTCGTTCGAGTCGCGAACCTCGATCGCCGCCGCGAGCGCGTCGTCGATGTCCTTCTTGCTCGGCTCGTTGAAGTTCTTCGGCGAAGCGTTGTGCAGAAGCACCTGGATGCGCACGTAGTTGTGGCGCGCATCGGCGTTCCAGTAGCGCGACTCGTACGCGTCGGGCGCGTTCTCGTCTTGCTTCAGGTAGCCGTACCAACCCGTACCGGCGAGCTTGTATTCGTTCGCGGCGCGCGTGAGCAGGTTGATTTGCTCCTGCTGATTCCCGCTCGTCTGCGCTTGTGCGACCGCGGCGCGGCCGTTCGTCGTGTGCTGCGCCGCGGCTTGGCGGAGACCGCCGCGGACGAGACGCTCCGCGTTTTGAATCGCGGCCGGGTTGTCCTTGTTCGCGTCGACCCACGGCGTGTTGCCGATGTAGTTCGCGAGCTTCGTGCGAGCCTCGAGCGCCTTCTGCGCCGTCGCGTCGTGCTCGGGCGTGCCCGGCTTCTTCGTGACGTTCATCTGGTCGTAGGTCTCGGCGACCGCGTTCTGCGTGTCGGGAGCCGTCGGATCCATCGGCCACCGCTGAAGCATCATTTCGTAGACTTCGACGGCGTTCTTGAACTGGTTCAGCGAGCGGAACTCGTAGGCGAGCGCGCGGAAGACTTCGATCGTCCACGGCTTGTCCTGCGGGATCAGCGTGGGATCCTTCGCGCGATCGATCGCGACGTGGAGCTTTTGCTCCGCCTTGTCGGGATTCGGCTCGGTGTCGAGGATGTCGGGCCGCATGATGTACGGCTCCCACTCTTCGGGCCCCTTGAAGTCGAGGTTCGTGAGCGAGCCCGCGATGTACGTATAGGCCTCGCTACGGAAGTCGGCGCCGCGGTCGCCCGTGATCTTCTCCTGCTCGTCCGTATAGAGGAGGAGGTTCACGAACTCTTTCGTCGCGAGCTCGTAGCGCTGCTGCTTGAACAGCGTCCACGCGTACTTGTATTGCGAGACGCCGAAGAGCGGCGGCTTCTTCTGCTTCATCGAGTGCTGGTAGGCACTCGCGGCGCGGTTGTAGCCCCACACCGCGGCCGGGTCTTCCTTCGTCACGCCGGAGGCGAAGTCGAGCTGGTCGAACTCCCAGTTGCCGATTTGCCACCAGACTTCGGCGACGTGCTTCGGGTCTTCACCAGGCCGCAGCGTGAACTGCGCGACGTACGAGCAGTCTTGCGGGTAGACCTCTTCGTAAACGGTTTCCTTGTTGCCTCGCGAAGGCGACTTCGGATTGTTGTAACGACGACGCCACTGGGTCCAATGCGCTTCGTCCGCGTCTTGCGGCATCGGCGCGATCGAATCCTTCGTCGGATCCTTCGGATCGGGCTTCACCGGATACGGGAAGTGGTTGTGGCAAACGAGGGAGCGCCACACCTGCTGCGATTCCGGAACGCGTCCCGAGTCGTTGAGCGCGTGACCGAGGAAGTAGTAAATCGCGGAGATTTCGCGGTATTTGGGATATTCGTTGATGACGCGCTTGTAGAGCGCAATCGCGTCCTTGAGGCCTTCCTCGAGCGGCGCGGTCGCTTCTTCCGAACGAGCCCTCTCCTCATAGAGAGCGGCGAGACGGTACATCGCGTCGGGGGTCGCCTCCGGATGCGCGCGCGGACCGGAGTAGGTCTGGATGAACTCCTCGAGACGGCGGATCGCGATCTCGCGCGCCTTCTTGAGCTCCGCCTTCTCGATCGCGATCTCGGAATCGAGACCCGAGAGGATCTCCTTCCGCTTCACCTCGTAGTGAAGCTTGATGATCGAGGTGACGGTGTCGCGATATTCGCGCGCGCCTTTTTCGTACGCGTCGACTTCCTCTTTCAGGGCCGCGAGCGCGGCGACTTGCTGCGCGTTCGGCGGAGCGGGCGGCGGATGGAGCTTGCGCTGCTCGGCCGCTTTCGTGAGGACGTTGTTTCCCGGCTGCGGCGTACCGGCATCGGGATCGGGCGTGACGAACTTCGGCGCGCCGCCGTCTCCACCGGCGGCCGTCGTCGTGGCCCCCGCGTCGCCCGTCGGCTTCGCCGCGGGCGCACCGCCGTCGGTCTTTTGGGCAGAGGCGGTCAAGGTCGCGAGCGAGAGAACGCTCGCAAAAAATACTGCTGCTAGGCGCTTCACTTCTTCGCCCCCTCGCTGTCGCCGGCGTCGTCCAAGACTTCCTTCAGCTCTTCATCGAGCAGCGTCTCTTCACGAGCGCGCTCGGTCTGCAGGTTGTGCACGCGATCGAGCTCTTCTTCACGGACTTCCCACGCCTGCTCCGTGATGCCGACGTCGGCGCGGAGGACGATGCCGCGAATGCGATCGCGGACGAAGAGGAAGTTGCGCTTCGCGACCTGACCGACGAGATCATGCGCTTCCCGATCGAGCGCGCCGAGCTGCATGTTGTAGCCGTTGATCTTGAGGCGCTCGGTCTCGACCTTGTTCGTCACTTCGGTGAGACGCGCCGAGACCTGATTCTCGAGCTCGGCGAATTGCTGCACGAGGCGGTCTTCGACCGCGCGCGATTGCTCGAGCGCGCCGAGAACCTTGCCCGCGTATTTGCTCGCATCACCGCCGCCCTGCCCTTGCTGCGCGAGCTTCATCTCCGTCTCGAGGGCATCGCGGAAGTTCACGCGGGCCTGCGCGTCGCTCTGGTAACGAGCATCGCCGAGGCCGACCTGCGCGCGACCGATTTCGATCTGGCGGCGGAGCTCGAGTGATTCTTCCTGGCGCTGCTTCAAGAGGCGCTCGTTCTCGTCGAGCTCGTCGTTGAAGCGCTTCACCGAGCCTGGATCACGCGCGAGACCACGCTGCGCGTCTTCCTTCAGCATGCGACGGAGGCCGTTGATGGTCGCGTTGAGGTAGTCGATTTCGACTCCCCGGCGCGTGAGCTCCTGCGAGATCGAGTTCCACTGACGCGCGCCTTGGTAGTCGCGGTTGCTGAATTCTTCCGCGGAGACGGGCAGCTCGCCCATCTGCTGCATGAGCGCGCGGCGCGTCGAACGCGCTTGCCCGATTTCGCCGCCGAGCTCTTTCGGCTCTTCGCCGTCGAGGCCCTTCGCGAGGTTCAGGCGCATGCGCGAGATGCGATTGAGCAGCGAGAGCGCGTATTCCTCGCCCGCTTTCAGCTCGGGGAACGCACGCACGCGGTTCGAAGCGCCGAGGATGATGTTGAGCTTGTCGATGAGCAGGTAGCTCTGACGAATGAGCTGCTTGCACTCGTTCACGTCGTCGATGACGGCGAACGCCATCGCGCCGTCTTCGGCTTCGCGAGCCCAACGCACCGCGGTCGGCGGGAGCTGCTCGTTTTGGTCGAGCACGTCGAGCTGCTGCTGCGACAGCTTCTCGTAATAAACGGCGGGATCGGGGGTATGCGCGATGAAGTCTTCGATCTTCGCGCGCATCGGCTCGTATTCCTCGCGGACGCCGAGATAGAGCTGCAGCGCTTTCTCGAAGGAGCCCGCGCGGAGAAGGAGGTCGGCGCGAAGGAGCGTGGCGTCGCCGGCTTGCGTCGAGCTCGGGTCCGCGATCGAGAGAACTTCGAGCGCACGCTCGGCACGCTGCACGTCGCCGAGGCGGACGTACACCCACGCGAGCTCGTAGAGCATCGTGCCGAACTCGGGCGACTGACGACCGACCTTCGAATAGGCCTCGGCCGCTTGGATGTAGTTCTCCATCTCGTAGAAGAGACGGCCGATCGCCATCCACGAAAGATCGATGACGTGCTTGTGCTCGTCGGAGTCGGGCGGGAGATCGGTCGCCGCCTTGAAATAATCGATCGCCGATTTGTAATTCACCGGCGCGCCGCGCGGCGTCTCGTATTCCGGTTGATCGGGGCGACGCGGAGGCGGCGGCGCGGGCGCGACTTGCTTGATCGCGACCATGCCGCGGAAGTAACGCGCTTGGTGCGTGTACGGGGTGTTCGGCGGAACTTGATCGAGCGCGCCCGCGGCCTGCGAGTAATCGCCTTTGAAGTAGTAGGCCTTGCCCTTTGCGTAATTGAGACCCGCGTCGACCTGACCCGGCGGGACTTGGCTCAGCTTTGCGAAGACCTCGTCGAGGCCCTGCAAATCGTTGATGCGAAGGCACACGTCGACGAGGCGAGCGAGCGCGCGGCCGAAATAGGGCTGGAAGCGCGGGTCGTTTCCTTTGTCGACGATCTGGCGGTAATCGCGACGCGCGGAGAGATATTCCTTTTGCGCGTAAAACGTCTCGCCGCGCAGCCAGAGCGCGTCGACGTACGCGACGGTGTCGGGATACTCCTCGAGGATCTCGCTGAAGACGACGATCGCGCGGGGATAATCCTTCGAACGATAAAGGAGCTCCGCGTTGGCGAGGCGCTGCTCGACGGAGTAGCGCTCGCTCTTCGCCTTCTCGATCGCGGCTTGCACGCGATTCGATTCGTTCGAAACCGTGTTCACTTCCTTCTGCGCGTTCGCACCGTCGGCATCGCCGTCGGCCGCGAACGCACTTGCGGGAAGGACCGCGAGCCCGAATGCGACGAGCCACCCGATCTTGGTACTGCGTCGCATCCGTTACTTGCCCCCGCCGATTTGGACGCTTCCAGACGCCTTGCCGTCATTGGCCGAGCCCTGCGCTTTGGCGGGCGGCGGGGCATTGGCACCGGAGCCGCCGGGACCGAGCGAAGCGACCTTCTCGCCCCACTCGATCGTCGGACGCTGCTCGAGGGGCGTGGTTACGCCGCCCTTTTCGAGCGCAGTCGCGATGAGGCCGAGCGTCTTGCCTTCGACGGCGGTGAAGGAGTGCGCGCTCTTCACTTCGAATTTGTAGCCGCGGAGATAGGTGAAGACGCCGTAGCCGTTGCCTTGGAAGTTCAAGATGACCTGTACGGTGTGGTCACCGGGCGGCATCGAGCCATTGAAGATCGGAATTTCCTTCTGATCGGCGAGGGCGCCCGTGTCGTCCTGGCGGTTGTATTGAACCGCGCCGTCGACGACGAAGAGCGCGCGCGTCAGGCGAAACGCGCTCGACATCTCGTTCTTGAACACGACTTCCGCGCGCGAGCCGGCCGCGCCACCGGAGATGATCGTGTCGGAGAGAAGCGCGAGGCGCGTATGGCTGCGCCGGATCTGATCCTTCAGCTCGTCGACACGCTGCTCGAGGTCACGAAGGCGCACGGAATACGTGGCGCCGTCCATCTGCGGCTTGTCCGGAATCGGAACCGCCGGACCCGAGCCGACCGGAGCAGCGCCGCCGTCTTTGCTCGACGCCAAGCCAGTAGAAGAGGGCGGAGCTGTGGTCGCTGCTGCCGGTGCGCCGCCATCCTTCGAAGCGGCGACGGGCGCGGACGAACCTGCGGGTTTCGTCGACGAAGGCTGCGCCGTGCTCACCGACGCAAGACTGCCGAGGAAACCGAAAGCAAACAGCGCTGCCACCGCGTAACGACGCATTTATCGATTCCCTTTCAAGAAGCTGATGAATGAACGCGATGGTTGGAGCACCAAAGGCCCTCCCCCCAAGACGCGCTCAACGAATGATCAGGCTAGCGGGAGTGTAGGCTTCAATCCCGGCCACTTGCAACGGCCGCCCGTGTGACCAGACATCTCTATCGGGATACAAATCGGCTGACGTTGGCTCGATTCGCCTCGATCTGCGACGCGATGCGTCAGCCGCGCGATCCTGCGCGTCGGAGAGATCTTTGTTTCGGGAGCTGCGTCTGACTACCCAAGGAAATGGGAGCCCTGGTTTCACCGACAGGAGTAGGCTTCGGGCCCGATTGCGTGTTCCCGCGTTCATGGGGGAACGCGACGAGGTTTCATGACAGGCGTCCCGCCGAGGCGATCACAAGACCCGCCGGACGAAGCGCTCATGCTTCGGTTCCAGGACGGGGATCGTGCGGCGTTTGCACAGCTTGTCCGGCGGCATCAGGGAGCGCTCTACAACTTCGCGCTTCGTCAGATTCGGGTGCAGTCGCAGGCCGAGGACATCGTTCAGGAAGCCTTCGTCCGCGTGGTTCAGAACGCGGCCGATTTCAAGCACGAGGCCCGGTTCACAACCTGGGTCTACACGATCACCCGCAACCTCTGTATCGACGCGCTTCGAAAGCGAGCGCTCCGCAAGCACCCGTCGCTCGACGAATCGCGCGGCGAGGAGGGGGACGGCCCGACCTTGGGTGAGCAAACTCCGGATCCGCGCGCCAGCGTGGAACGTGAAGCGACCGGTACCGAATTGAAGGAGCGCATCGCGCGCGCGGTCGACAAGCTTCCGGATGAGCAACGCGAGGTCTTCCTGATGCGTGAGGTGTCGAACCTCCCGTTCAAGGAGATCGCCGAAATCACCAACGTCCCCGAAAATACCGTCAAGAGCCGCATGCGCTATGCCTTGGAGAGGCTCCAAGAAGCGCTCGCGGAATACGAGGACTACGCGCGCGCCCTGCGTTAACGAGCGCGATGCTTAAACTCTTACAGTCATCGAATCGAAGAAGAGAAGCCGACCATGGATTGCGAGAAGTTCGAACCCCTACTGCTCGATGAGCTCTACGAAGAGCTAGACGAGCTTACGAGCGCGGGCGTGAAGCGCCACGTGTCGGGGTGCGCACGCTGCGCGGGGATCTTGAACGGCATGAAGGCGACGCGCCGTGCGGTGGCACTCCCGATCATGGCCGTGCCGGTAGGTCTCGAAGAGCGCATTCTCGCAGCAGCGAAAGAAGCTCAGAAGCAAGCGAACGTCGTCGTTCCGTTCCGCACGAAGGCTTCGCGTGCGCTCACCGTCGCGGGCCGCTGGGCGATGCGCCCGCAGACGGCGATGGCCGCTGTGTTCCTTTTGATGATGGGCACGAGCGCGTTCCTCATTCGCGGCAATCCGCGCGCGAACAAAGAATCCGCGGTGTCGGTCACCGTCGAAGGTTCGCCCGCGCCGATGCAGCAGCAGGCAGCGGCCACGCCCGAGGCGGTCGATCCGAACGTGGCCGCGTCCGCGCATGGTCCGTCCTTGCCCGTTTACAACACACGTCCGCCGCCGGCGGCCACGGTTGCGACGGCCGACAACGGTCCCGTCGATCGAATGACCAACGGCTATGGTCGCGACGGCGATGAGGCGACCATCGGCTCGCTCGCGAAAGAAGAGAAGTCGAAGGATTCGAAGGCGGCTGATCCTTATGCGATTAGCAACGCTGGCGGTCCCGCGGCCGGTGCTCCAATGCCCGCTGCAAATGCCGATTCCATGACGCAGGCGCCGATGGCGCGCTCCGGAAAAGGCGGCGCGAACGTTAGCGATCCGGCGAGCCTCGGCGCGGCCGCGTTCCAAGCGCGCAACTACGCCGAGGCGACTCGCCAATACGATCTCGCGGCCAAGACCGGCGATCTCAACTCCGAGCTTTGGGCAGCGGAGAGCGTGAAGCAGGGGCAGGGCTGCGCGGTGGCGCTCGGGCGCTTCGACGCGCTCTCGAAGAAGGACGCGGGCAATTACTTCGGCAACGAAGCTTCGCTCCGCGCCGCGCGCTGCCAAATTGCGATGGGTCAGACCGACGCCGCGAAGACGCGCCTTACCGCACTTCAGTCTTCGTCGACGCACGGCACGCAAGCGACGACGGAGATGAACAACCTGAATCAAGCGCTCGCCGCAAAACAGGCGGGCGGCGGTACGGGTGTTCACGCGGCGGCGGCGCCGAAAAAAGCGGTCGCGCCCGCACGTCCCGCCCCGGCCAAGCCCGCGGACATGGACAAGCAGCGCGCGCCGGAACGCGCGAACGGCTTCTGAAACGCTAGACTCGGCGCTCATGACGCTCGACGACTCGCTCGACGCTTGGGCCAAGCTCGACGCGGCACGCGCGCTTCATCCGGCGGACCATCTCGCGTTGCGATCGACCGAGCCGGCTCGTTCGCTCGTCGCCGAATTATTGCTCGCCGGGGCGGAGCGCGATCTCTGGAACGCGTGCGCGCGTCTCGGCGGCATGATGGCGGACGAAGGTGCATCCCCTTCCCTCGCCGCGGGCACGATCGACAATGCCGCTCTCGCATTGGGGATTACGGACTCGTCCCGCGTCGCCCCCGCCCGCGCGTCGTTGCTCGAAGGATATGTGGCTTCCGTGAGGGAGCTCGAGCGTGGGAACGCGGCCGCGGCGTGGGATTATCCAAATTGCGTCGTCAAAATAGATAACGACGTAGTCGCCATTGCGTGTGGTCGACCCACCGAAGACCGCGATGGCCTCACGGCATGGGCGGAGCGCATTGCTTCGAAGTTGAGTAAGGCAAAAGTAAAGCGCGCGGTCCTCGAAGGCAGCGAGGAAGCGCGCGCCGAGCTCGCGAGCGCGCTCGAGCTGGTGGGCATTGCGCTCGGCCCGGCGCCAGCTTCGAAAAGCTGGCTACCGTGGAAACGCTAATCGGAATCGCTCGGCCCAGCGTTCAAGATCGAGATTTTTTTCACCACGGAAACACGGAATTAGGGAACGAGAGATTTATTTATTTCAGGCCATCGCACACTGGCAGGTCGAGGCAACGCTCACGAGCAGCCCAATAAAATTCTCGTTCCCAAATTCCGTGCTTCCGTGGTGAATCTCTTCTTTCTTACGCGCAGGTCTGAACCGTCGTCACCACTTCATCGTCTGAATGCCCCACTCGCCCAGCGAGGCCGTGGCGTGGTCTTGCGAGAGGAGCAGATACGACGAGTACCCGTAGCCCCGGAGATTGGCGGCTTGGACGAGCTTCGGATTCGTGGTCGACGTGTCGTAAATCGCCAGGCCGTTGGTTTGATAGACGGCGACCTTCGGACCGTTCGCCGCGAGCGGCCACTGCGCTTCGGCGTCGAGTTGGCTCACGATCGAGAGGCTGCCGGCGCGGAGGCCGCCGATAGCCCAGAGGCCGCCCTCTTCCTTGACCGCCGGCGGCTCGTAGGGCTTCGCCGGATCGTACGGTTGATAATCGTAAATCGTGTAGTGCGTCATATAGATGCGGTCGTCCGAGACCTGCACGCCACCGATCGCTTGCGACGGCGGAGTGAACGTCTGGCGGAGCGTGACCTTCGAGCCCGCGAGATCCGAGAGCTTGAAGTCGCGGGTGACGACCACGCATTCCTTCGCGTCGTAATCGAAGTAGCCGCGATAACCGTTATTGTAATAGCAGTCGTTCCAGTCGACGGCGGGCGTCCGGCTGACGTGGTAATCCGTCGTCACGAGGCGGCTCGACGGGCCGTCGACGTGGAGGAGCGAGCCCGGCGTGTTGATCGACGAGAGCGGCGTGGTGGCGCCGTTGAGATCGACGCGATCGACGAAGAAGCGCACCTTGTTCTTGTTCGTCGGCGAAGGCACCCAACGCGACGTCAAAACCTGGCCGTTCATGACCTGGAGCGGGGTGGTGCCGCGGCTCTCGGGGAGCTGAATCGGGCGCTCGTGGACGATATTCGCGGGATTCGTCAGGTCGACGACATGGAGAATTCGCGAATATTCGTAGTGATAATCTTTGTAATTGTACGTGCCGTACGGGTTGTTGCTCGGATCGTACTTGTTGCCGTTCGAATCGACCCAATCCGAGAGGATTTCGAGGTACGCGAGCTTATTACCGACTTGGACGAACGAATCGCCCGCGCCGACGACGCCGCCGTAATAACCACCCCAATAATTGTAATAATACCAGCCGTCATAGCCGATATCGCAGCCGCCATATCCGTAATAGCCGTACGTCTGGCGCGAGAGCGCAATCGTCGTGCGGCCGGTAATGGTCGGCTTGGCCGGGTTCGACGTATCGATCGTCGCCACGACGACGCGACCGGTGTTGTTCTGGCTCGTCGGATCCCAGTTGTAGATGGGAACCGTCATCCACACGATGTTGCCGCGGGCGAAGAGGCGCGCGTCGTACCACGCCGTGTAGCTGTAGTTCGAGCCGCAGTAATACTGATTCACCGGCGCGAGCGCCGAGAGCGAGACCTTGCCGACCGCGTTCGCGTCATCCGCGTTCGCCTTCGGCGTGAGCGACAGCATCGGCTCGCCCGACCACCAGTCGTTCGTCATGCTCGCGATGTGATTCGGCAGCTCGACCATGCGATAGGCCGGGTTCGAGAGATCGAGCTCGTTCTTCTTCGTCGGAACGTCGCGCGACGTGATGTCGAACGTCGACACGCTGCGGTCCGACATGCCGAGCAGGCGGTTGTTCGGCAGCAGCATCGCGCGGCGCGGTTGGCCGTAGTGCGGCGCGAGCCCGCGCAGCGTGAGGCCCGTCTTCGCGTAGTCGATGATTTGAATGCCGCTCTGCGGCTGCTGGCACTTGCTCGCGTCCTGATCCCAGCGGCCGTAGCTCGCGAAAGGCACGAGGATCGTGCCCTGATCGTCGAGCACGCGGACCGCCTTGTGGATGCGGTCTTGGTCTTCCGCGATGTTGCCCCAGCCCGCACCGAAGCTGACGCGCGAGAGCATCGACGGCTTCGTGAGGTCGGTCACATCGAAGAGCGAAACCGCGAGGCTACTGTTCCACTGCGCGCCGTCGTAGCCGAAGCCAACGAGACGATCGCCGCGCGGTTCCATGTGGAAGATCGAGCCCGGCATCTGGAGCGCGGCCGCCTGTTTGGGCGTGGCCGGGTTCGAGAGATCGATCGTGTAGAGCGGGTCCGTTTGGCGCGCCGTGATCGCGTAACCCCGAACGCCGTCGAAGCGGACGCTCTGCAGCGACTCCGGCTCCGGAAGTTGGAGCTGCGTCGAACCGGTGAGCGTAATCGCGGTCGCACTATCGACCTTGAAGGTCTGCACGACCGGGTTCGCGTTTTGGTTGCCGCCCCACCACCAACCATTGCCGTATTGGCTGATGACGCGGAGGTAGCCCTCGTATTCGTCCATCTGCCAGCGATTGGTGATGCGTCCGTCGACCTTCACGTCCGAGCCACGCTTCAGGTGACCGGCGATATCCGTAATATCGACGACCTGGATAACCGAATAGCGGTTCGTATCGCTATATCCGTCCCAATCCCACGAGGGGCCGCCGATGTAGAGGCGCTGATTCGTGGCGCTCACGCTCCGGCGGCCCCATGAATACGAGCTATTCGGGGCGCGGAAACCGATTTGGTCGATCTTCGCGATCGTATTTTTCGTATCGAAGGACGTAACGACGGTCGCGGAGTTGTTTCCGCAATTCCAGCAATACCCATTTTCGAACGTAACGAGGTAAAGCGTGTCGCCGATGAGGCGCGAGTCGCTGACCTCGCCCGGCACATCGTAGCTCGAGAGCTGCTTGATGGCGGCGGGGTTCGAGACGTCGAACGTGAGGAGCTCGCTCGTCTGCACCCACTGACCGCTGCGATGGTCGGCCGACTCCACCCAATGGCCGAAGTCGTTCATCATCACGTACGCCTTGCCGTTCTCGACGTACATCTCGAACGGGAGGCCGTCGGTGCGCTTGCGACCGAGGAGCTTCATGTGGTCCGGGTCGGAGACGTCGATGACCGCGATGCCGCCGTACTGCGAGAGCGCATAGAGGCGGTTGCCATCGAGCTTCACGATGTCGGCCTCTTCGATCGTGCGCTGCGCGGAGCCGTTGTCCGCGGCGGGCGAAGCGGCGCTACCGCTGCTGCTGCTCGAGGAGCCGGCGCTGGCGGCGTCGCCGCTGGTGCCTCCGCTCGAGCCGCTCGACCCACCCGAGCTGTTACGGCCGTTCGGATCGTCGGACTCGAAGCCGTTGTCGACGATCTCGATGTTCGTCTTCGGATCGATGGTCGGGTTGGTCGTCGGATCGACGTGCGGGTCGGGCAGCTTCGTCGTCGCGACGCCGCCGCCGTCATCACCGCAGCCGGCAGCGACCCATGCACCGAGAATAAGAGAAAGCGGGAGCAGCCATCGACGCTGTGCCATGAAGCCTCCGGGCTCATGGCACAGCATGTGTCGTGCCAATTATAAGCTAAGGAAATGACGCAGTCCGCCAATCACGCTGGCTCAGGGTGGCTCACCCTGTGCCTTACCACTTCATCGTCTGGAGGCCCCACTCACCGAGCGACGCGACCGCGTGATCGTTCGAGAGAAGGAGATACGACGAGTAGCCGTAGCCACGGAGCGTCGCCGACGAAACGATGGTCGGGACCGCCGCGCTCGTGTCGTAGATCGCGAGGCCGTTCGATTGATAGACGGCGACCTTCGTCCCGCTCGCCGCGAGCGGCCACTGCGCATCCGCCGAGAGCTGGCTCACGATGGAGAGGTTGCCGCCGCGAAGACCACCGATCGCCCAGAGACCGCCCGCTTCGATGACCGTGGGCTTGACCGGGTGATACGGGTCGTAGTTCTGATCGTAGTGATAGTCGTAGACACCGTAGTGCGTCATGTAGATGCGATCATCGGTGAGCTCGACGCCGCCGATGTTCTGCGACGGCGGCGTGAAGGTCTGGCGAAGCGTGACCTTCGTACCCGCGACGTCGAGGAGCTTGAAGTCGCGGTCGACGATGACGCAATCCTTCGTGTCGTAGTCGAACTGACCGCGCTGCTTCGTCTTCGCGTAGCACTCGGTGTAGTCACCCGCGTTGGTGTGCGTGACGTGGTAGTCCGTCGTCACGAGGCGGTTCGAGGGTCCGTCCACGTGAAGGAGCGAGCCTGGCACGTTGACCGAAGAGACGGCGACCGCATTCGCGCCGCCGAGGTTGATGCGGTCGACGTAGAAGCGAACCTTGCCCGGCGTCGTCGGCGACGGAACCCAACGCGACGTCACGACATCGTTGTTTTGAACGAGGAGCGGAGTCGTGCCGAGGCTCTCCGGAAGATTGATGGCCGGGAGAGAAACGAGATTCTGCGGATTCGCGAGGTCGACCGTGTGCAGGATTCGCGAATATCGATAATGGTATTTCGACCAATCCGTATAGGAAGACGAATTGCTGTCCCAAGGATTGCCGTTGGCATCCACGAAGTCGGTCACGATTTCGAGGTAGGCGAGCTTGTTATTCACCTTCACGAACGAGTCGCCCGAGCCAATCAGATTTCCGTAGTAGCCGCCGAAGTACGAGTAATACGAGTAGCCGTCGAGACCGACGGAGCATCCGCCGTAGCCGTAGTAGCCATAGGTCGAGCGCGAGAGCGGGATCTCCGTCTTGCCGACGATCTTGGGGGCTGCCGGATTCGACGTGTCGATCGACGCGACCACGACCTTCTGCGAGCTGCCGTTGCCGTCGTAGCTGTAGACCGGAACGCTGAGGTAAACCGTGCTGCCCGTCGCGAAGAGGCGCGCGTCGTACCACGCCGTGTACGCACCATAGTAACCGCAGTAGTAGCTCTGGTCGCGCGGTACGAGCTCGCTCAGCGAGACCTTGCCCGTCGGGTTGGCGTCGTCCGCGTTCTCGCGCGGCGTGAGCGCGATCATCGGCTCGCCCGTCCACCAGTCGTTCGTCATCGCCGCGATGTGCGTCGGCGTCTCGACGGTGCGGTAGGCCGGATTCGAGAGATCGAGCTCACCCTTCTTCGTTGGGTTGTCGCGCGACGTGATGTCGAACGTGCTGACGCTGCGGTCCGACATGCCAAGCAAATGGCCGTTCGGAAGGAGCATCGCGCGGCGCGGCTGGCCGTAGTGCGGGGCCAAACCGCGCAATTTCAGGCCGGTCTTCGCGTAGTCGATGATCTGGATGCCGCTCTGCGGTGCCGTGCATCCGCTGTCATTCCAGCGGCCATAGCTCGCGTACGGAATCAAGATGGTCCCGTCTTGGTCGAGAACGCGCAGCGCTTTGTGGATGCGATCCGCGTCTTCGCCGAGGGATGCCCAGCCCGTGCCGAGGTTCACCCGCGAGACCATGCTCGGCTTCGCGAGGTCGGTCACGTCGAAGAGCGAGACCGCGAGCGAGCCGTTGTCATTGCCGAAGCCAACGAGGCGATCGCCGCGCGGCTCCATGTGGAAGATCGAGCCTGGCATCGCGAGCGTGCCGACGGGCTTCGGAGTAGCTGGATTCGAGAGGTCGATCGTGAAGAGCGGATCCGTCTGGCGCGCCGTGATCGCATAGCCACGTGTACCGTCGAAGCGAACGCTCTGGAGTGTCTCCGGCTCCGGCATCGTCAGCTCGGCCTGGCCGGCGCTCGTGATGCTCGTCGAGCTGTTGATCTTGAACGTCTGGACCAGCGGATTCACGCCGTTGGAATTCCAAAACCAGCCATTTCCAAATTGGCTGACGACGCGGAGGTAGCCGTCGTATTCGTCCATTTGCCAGCGATTGTTCAGCTGACCGGCAATCTGAACGTCGGCGCCGCGCTTCAAATGCCCGGCGGAGTCGGAAATATCGACGACCTGGATAATCGATTGGCGATTTTGGTCGTTGCCGTCCCAGGACCACGACGGACCACCGATGTAAAGGCGCTGATTCGTGGCGCTGACGCTGCGGCGCCACCAGCTATAGCTGTTGTTGGGCGCGCGAAACGCGATTTGGTCGACCTTGGTGACACCCGATTTGACGCCGAACGACGTCACGATCGTCGCGGGATTCTGACCGCAATTCCAGCAATACCCATTTTCGAACGTCACGAGATAAAGCGCATCACCGACGAGTCGCGAGTCCGAGATTTCGCCGGGGACGTCGAAGTGACCGAGCTCGGTAATGTTGCTCGGATTCGAAACGTCGAGCGCCATGAGCTCGCTCGTGTCGACCCACTGCCCCGAATAGTCGTCGCCGATCCAGCGGCCGTAGCTATTGAGCGTGACGTACGCCTTACCATTCTGGACGTACATCTCGAACGGCATGCCTTCCATGCGCTTCCGGCCGAGCAGGCGCATGTGCGCCGGATCGGACACGTCGACGATCGCGAGACCGCCGTACTGCGAGAGCGCGTAGAGCCGACCGCCGTCGAGCTTCACGATGTCGGCTTCCTGAACCGCCCGCGCCGCATCGTCGTCATCATCCGCGCTGTCTTTGGACGCGCTCGCACCGCTCGCCGATCCGCTGCTGCTTCCGCCGCTCGACGAGCCCGCCGAGCCGGCGTCCGCGCTCGTGCCGGACGCGACGGGCTTGCCGGATGGGTCGTCGGACTCGAAGCCGTTTTCGAAGACTTCGATGTTCGTTTTGGGGTCTTTCGACGAGGCCTGATGATCGTCGGAGTCCGCGCAGCCGACGGCTACGATGGCGCCCGAGATGGCGAGTGAGAGGGGAAGCAGAAGACGCATGCCTCGCTCTTCAGCATCGCGCGTACCACTCGACTCTCGAAGAAATCAGGAGCGAATCCGCGTCTTTGAGATTTGTGCGCGGCACACATTGGCGCAGCGGCCGGACGGAAGGATCGCGAGGTGAATCGACCTCAACGCCTGAACGTCACTGCACGCGAAGAGTGCCGCCGTTGACGCGGTTCTCGCTGTCGCCGGGGCCGGACTTCACCTTCAGGCGCGACTCGCCGATGAAGAAGCCGAAGTAGAGCGTGTACGGACCGGGGCTGAAGTTCGGCTCGAGCGTGAACTCGTGGTCATCCATGATGATGTCGTCCTTGAGCCAGTACGCCATCGGATACTTGCCCTCGCAGACCGCGTGGTCGCCATTGTGGCGACGATGCTGGCCGTCGATGTGGATGAACATCTGCCACTCTTGCTGCATGTTCTGCAGAACCTTGAAGTAGGTCCGCATGTGGTACTTCTTGCCGGGGCCGAGCACCTCGACGTAGCGATTGTTGATCGCGTCGTAGATGTCGTAGCCGATGACTTCCATCTTGTCTTCGAGGTTGGCGTCGAGGCGCTTTTGCGGCTTCGGCGCGGCCGACAAGACGATGCGGCCAAGGGGGTTCTGATTCTTCTCGGAGTCGTCGAGCGACGACGCCACGAGAATGATTTGGCTCGAGCGCGCATCGAGCACGGGGATGTTTTGCCCGTTGGCGGTTCGCTCACGATAGGTGCGATTCAGCCGCGGAAGCTCCTCGGCGCGGACCGCCGCGAAGCGACGCGTACCGGGCTCCGCGCCGGAGAGCCATTCGTACGCGCTCGCCGTATCCTTCAAAACGAGCGGCTGACCACCGGCGTAATACGCGGCGGTGCGGCCACCGACGCCGAAGAGCGCGAGGGGCTCATTGCCTTTGTGCGTCCGCTGATAACTCTCGAAAATCTCTTTCGGCGATAGCTGATTAGCGAGCGCCGGATAATACGAAAAGCAGAGAATTCCGCCGACGGTAGCCCCGAAAACCGCGAGAAACGCGGCGCGACTCCCGCGGAACAATTCGCCGAGAAAACCCAATAGGAGGAAGAGCGCGACGCCCGACGGGACTGCGAGCGCCAGCGACACAATCCACTTCAATTGGAGCTTGTAATAAAGCGCGACGAAGACGATGCCTGGAACCTGCAAGTACATGAGCGGTACGAGCAGGAAGAGGCACACCGGGCCGAGTCCGTTCTTGAAGCTCTCCGGATCGTAGGTGACCTCGAGGCGTCCGATGAGGAGCTTCCAGGTCGTCATCCGGACGTTGTTCTCCTTGAGGCGCTGCGCGAGCTCCTCGAAGGGCTCGAAGCCGCGCGAGCCCGCAGAGAGAATGCGATCCCGAATGCTCATGCCGAAGGCGCGCTTCGGCGCGCGATCGAAGGCCCAGACCCAGACGTCGCTCCAGAAATAGATCGCGAAGATGATCGCAAGCGGAGCAAACGCGCTGATCCACCACGCGTTGAGCACGAGCTCACGCATCTGCGAGGAGAGCGTGGGCAGCCACTTCGCGTGATTGCGCGAACCGAACCACACCGCGAGGCCGGCGAGCGAGGCGCCCGCGACGATCGCGAAGTAGCCGAGAGCGAGCATGCCGTCCCACGCGTCGCGAAGCGCGAGGACGACCTTCAGGTAGCCCTTCGGCTCGAACGGCTCGCGCTCGGGATCGCGCTCGACCCACGTGAGAAACGAGATGCCCGCGAAGCCGACGAGGACGATCGTCCAGAGCTCGATCGACTTCGCCTTGAAGCTCTCCGGGAACGTCGCGCCGGCGGCGACGGAGAAGGCTTGGAAGGCTTTTTCCGGGAGATTGTGGAGCTCGTGATGCATGCACCCGAGGAGGACGGCGGTGCCGACGCCGACCGCGAGCGAGGGGTGCGCGCCGCGCTCGTAGTCGCGCAGCGCCACCGCGCAGACGGCAGCGATGCACGCGGGAGCCGAGAACGTGATGAGGTCCGCACGCGCCGCCATCCATCCGTGAGCGACGAGCGCGATGGCCGCGCCAAGGAGAAGGACGAGCCGCGTCTGGCTCTCGCGCGTGAACGCATCCGGGCGCGCCGTCTTCGGCGACGCGAAGAGGCGACCGATCGCGAACGGCGCGAACGCGCTCCACGGCGCAAGCGACGGAGCGACATGACCGATGATGAAGTCGAACGTCGGGTAGTGCGTCGGCGGCTTGAGCAGCGTGCCGGCCCACACGACCGTGGAGTCGGTCGCGTGCTCGGCGCCGATCGCCTTGAGGCCGAGATACGTGAACGCGAAGCCAACACCCGTGGCGACGGCGCCCGACGCATGGCTGACGGCGTCGAACTTCTGATCGTTCGCGACGTTAATCAGATAAGCGGCGGCCACGCCGAGCGCGGGCATGCCGACGCCGATGAACGCGCCTCGCGTGTAGAAGCCCGCGAGGCACCCGAGCCCCGCGATGAGAAGCCACGCCATCCGCGTGTCTCGTTCACCCGGTCGCTGGCCAAAAACGCCGACTGCAAAACCGCCGAAAATGGCGGCAAACGCCGTCATTTGCACGATATCGCCGAGCATCGTGCGCGCATGCACGAAGAAGAGCGGCATGCTCGTGAGTGCCACCGCCGCGAAGACGCCCGCGCGGCGATCGACGAGGCGAGCCACCCAGCCATACGTGAGGACGACGCCGAGCACGCCCCAGAGCGCGAGCGGCGCGCGGCCGGCCCATTCGTGCAGACCGAAATATTTGAAGCCGAGCGCGATCGACGTGAACGGCAATTGCGGACGACCGAGGTCGTTGAGATGCGGGAGCGAGTTGTCGGTCGCTTCGAGCGCGAGCGACGACGCATCATGCAGGTTCAGCGCGACGCGGCGCGCGAGGTCGGCGACGTTGAGCTCATAAGGATCCCAGAGCCCGCTCTTCGTGAGCGGCGGCAGGATGAAGAAGAAGAGAATCGGAGTCGCGATGGCGAGGGTGAGCGGGAGCCAGGCCGGGCCGGTGGGCTCGTCGCTCGACTCATTCGAAGACACCTCAGGGATGTCCTTCTTCTCGCTCGCGGCTTTTTCCTGCGCGGGCACGGCGACGTCGTCGTCCGAGGTCGCGGGCGGATCGACCGGGCGCGTGGCCTCGTCGTCGGTCGGGGCGGCTTCGTTCTCGGCCTCGGGTTTTTCGGATTCCGACATGGATAAGCTCGTGAGTACGGCCTCATAGCCCATTTTTGGGCCCGGCCCAATTCACGCTTTCATGTGGTATGAGCGGGCCCTGATGGCGGCGAAGAAACAGAAGAAACGAGCGGGCACGGTCGCGCTCGTCGGCCGCCCGAACGTGGGTAAGAGCACGCTTTTGAACGCGATTCTCGGGGAACGAATCGCGATCGTGAGCCATCACCCGCAGACGACACGCGATCGGATTGCGGGCATCTTCACGCGCGAAGGGACGCAATTCGTCTTTCAAGACACTCCCGGGCTTCACACGGCGCGGAATCGGCTCGGCACGCGGATGAACGCGGTGGCCTCCGGCACGGCGGAGGAATGCGATGTCACCGTGTTCGTCGTGGACGTGTCTGCGGCGGCCAATGCGGAGATTCGTCCGGAGGATACGAAGGTCTTGGCGCAGCTCACCAAGCGAAGCTCCGACTCGGAGGAAGCGCCGCCGATTCTGCTCGTCATCAACAAGATCGATCGCGTGACCGAGAAAGCGAAGCTGATCGACGTGCTCGCCGCGTTTGGCGGCATGCACGATTTTGCAGCCGTGATTCCGATCAGCGCGAAGAAGCGCGATGGCATCGATCGTCTCCTCGACGAGATCGCGAAGCGATTGCCGGAACAGGACTTCTTGTTCCCCGAAGACGAGCTCAGCGACAAGCCGTTGCGATTTTTCGTCTCCGAGATCGTCCGCGAGCAAGTGCTCATGCGGACGCGCGAGGAAGTTCCGCACGGCGTCGCCGTCACGATCGATTCTTACGAAGAGCCGAATCCGAAACGGAAGACGGCGAAAGCGGTGACGATCGTGAAGCTCACGGTCCACGTCGCGAAGGATTCCCATAAAGGGATCATCATCGGCGCGGGTGGGAAAATGCTGAAAGAGATTGGGACCGCGGCGCGAATGCGTGCCGAGCGCCTAATTGGCAGTCAGGTTCATCTCGATATCAAAGTAAAGGCCACTCCGAATTGGTTCGATGACGACGCTCGTCTGCTCGACCTCGGTTATGGCGAAGCCAAGGCGAAGCGCGCCCGGAACGAAGCATTGTCATGACGAAACATCGACCCGCGCGCATCTCGCGCGTCATGCCGGCCGGCTCGCACGGCCTTCCCCTCGTTGCGGTTGTCGGTCGACCGAACGTCGGCAAATCGACTTTGTTCAATCGCCTGGCGCGGCGAAAGCTCGCCATCGTGCACGACGAGCCGGGCGTGACGCGCGATCGCCACTACGTCGACGCGTCCGCGTTCGGCCGTGACTACACGCTCATCGATACGGGCGGTTACGATCCGGACGACAAGGACCCGATGAAGACCGGCATCGCGCGCCATGTCGAAGCGGCGATCAAAGAGGCCGACGTCATCGTCTTCATCAGCGACGCGACGGTGCCGCTGACGAGCTCGGATCGCGTCGCGGTGAAGCTGCTGCGGAAGGCGAACAAGCCGGTCATTTACGCGGCCAATAAGGCCGATTCTCCGCGCGTCGACGCCGATGCGTTCGAGATCTACCGGCTCGGCATCGAGAAGGTCATCCCGGTGAGCGCGCTTCACGGTCGCGGCATCGGTGACCTCGAAGCCGCCATCGTCGATGCGCTCCCGCCGCCCCAGGAAGAGACCGAAGATCCGAAGCGCCTTCCGCGCATCACGATCGCGGGGAAGCCGAACGCAGGCAAGTCGAGCATGATGAATCGCATCCTCGGTGAGGATCGCATGCTGGTCGACGCGCGGCCCGGTACGACCCGCGACGCGATCGACTCGCTCGTGCAGCGCGGCGACAAGAAATACATCTTCGTCGACACGGCGGGCGTACGCCGCAAGGGCAAGGTGACGAAGGCGTCGGACGCGATCGAGTCGGCGTCCGTCACGGCCGCGATTCAAGCGATGGAGCGCTCGAGCGTCGTCGTCCTCCTTTGCGACGCAAAGGAAGGCGTCGCGGAGCAGGACGCGAAAATCCTCGGTCTCGCGAACGACCGCGCGCGCGGCATGATCATCGCGCTCAATAAGACGGACTTGCTCTCGAAGTCGGAGATGGCGAAGGCGGAGGAAAGCGCCCGCGATAAAATCAGCTTCGCGCCGTTCGTTCCCATCGTCCTCGTAAGCGCGAAAACGGGCAAAGGCGTGTCGAATCTCTTCGAGAAAATCGACGCCGTCGCCGACGCGTATCACGGCCGTATCGGCACGGGCGCGCTCAACCGCTTCTTCGAGCAGGTGCTCGCGACGAAGCCGCCCCCGACGATGGGCGGCCGCGCTCCGCGCCTGTACTTCATTACGCAAGCGGAGAGCTCCCCTCCCCTTTTCGTGATTATTTCGAGCTCGCCGGAGAGCGTTCACTTTTCCTATCAGCGATTCGTCGTCAACCAACTAAGGCAGCATTTCGGCTTCGAGGGCGTGCCGATCCGCGTGGTGTACCGCGACAAGCGCCGCGGCAAAAAGAAGGATGAGGACTCCGCAAGCGAGGAGCACGACGCGCCTCGTGACGAGGAAAAGCCGACCCCGCGCCCCCGCACCGAAGCCAAGCCGCCGAGAGCACGCGCCCGAACGAAGCGCTGAGCGACTACTTGCGAGCCGCCAGCGCCATCCAATCCGCGGCGCGCGCGTCGACTTCTCCTCGCAATTCCGACTCCCAATTGGGCTTTACCGGAGGCGCCTCGACGGGCTTGGGCGGCGTCATCGTGCGGCGCTTGCTCGAGGTGAAGAAGAGCTGCGCCTCTTCGACGGCCGACGTGATGAAGTCGCCAACCTTGGTATCGCGGAGGAATTGCCCGAGCGTCTGGCCGAGCTCGGCGTGGATATCCGGTTTTTCCGTCGTGCCGCGAACATTGATCGGAATCACGAGCCGTTCGCCGAGAACGCGCGGCAGTGTGAGCAACTTCGAAGTACGGAGATATTCCTCTTCCAGAATGATTTCGACGTGGCCGTCGAGCACGCGAAGCGCATTGACGTCGACTCTCGCGCGGACGTTCGCGCCGTGGAGATCGACCGCGACATCGCGCACGTGAATGCCCGCTTTGTCGATTTGAATCGAGGCGACCGCCGGCCCCGTGGCGTCCTCGTTCGGCGGGCGAAGCCCATAGCGCGAGAGCGCGGGCCGCGCGCGGTCGATGACTGGGAACGCTGCCTCATCGAGGACGATGTCGCCATGCGCCTCGATTTTGCCTTCCTCCGCGTCCGAGCTTCGATGAAGAACGACGGAGCCCGACGCCCGCCCACGCACGTATTTTCCGAGCTCGCGCCCCTCGATCGGCGGAGCTCATGGACCGCCGCTGCCGCCGCGGACACACGCGCGAGGACCTCGCCACCTCTGCGCGCGATGCCGAACGATGAGACGCGCCCATCCGCAATGCGCCCATCGAGCCGATTCCAAAGGACATCGCCAGCGGGCGTGACCACCGCGAGCACCGACGCGTCGTCGAGCGCGAACGGCGGATATTCGATCCGCGCAGAGGTGAGCACCGCGCGAAGGTTCCGCTCCTGCGCCGCGGGCTCGTTCACATCCAAATCGATATTCGCGAGCCCGCTAATCGGTATTTCCTTTTTCGCAATCGCCAGCCCGTCGGCGAGCGCCACGATCCCTTTTGCCGTCGAGCCGTGGAGATTGCCGTGGTGCGAAGCGACATTCACCGCGAGCTGCGTCCCGGCGGCGGTCGTGAGGGAGAGGAAGATCGCGAGATGATCGCCAATTACGAGCTTTCCGACCGCGCGGAGCGAGTCCGGGATCGCGAGGTCGGGCCGCGGTTCCGGAATGAGAAGAAACAGCTCGCTCGCCAGCGAAGCGCCGCCTTCTTCGAGCGTGAGCGACAGATACGGCGGCCCGCCCGACACGCGAGGGGTAAAAGAGATCGTGCCGCCGCCGCGAAAGCGGCCACCGTAACCGGAAAAACGCAGGTCGTCGTAGACGATGCCAGCCGCGTCCATCGCGACCCGGACCCCCACCTCCCTCACGACATAACGAAGCTCACGCTTGCCGACTTGGAGCTCGAGCTCGCTCGACGCAAGCTCGCCCCGCACGCGCCACGCCGGCCGTTCGACGTCGAGCGCGACGACGACGTTGCCGCGCGTCGGATAGAGCGTCTTGTTCTCGACGAGCCCCGTCGCAAGCGCGTCTTCGAGCGCAACACCGCCGGTGACGCGCCAATTCGGCTCCGTGAGGTCGAGGACGAGATTCGACTTCGTCGTGCGAAGCGTGACCTTGCCCGCGAGCGCGCCACTCACGAGCGTGAGCGCGATCGCCGTCGATGTGTCATCGGCGATTGCGGCGCGCACGTTCATCGTCGCGGCGATATCGCGCAAAAACCCGGGGCCGAGCGCGTCCGCCGTGATTGCCACGCGCGTGTCCGTGCGCCCGGCATCGATATCGACCGTCACCGCACCACGCGCGTCGGCCGTGATGCGTCCGACGACGCGCTCGTTTTTCACGAAGGCACTCCCGACGATGTCGCGCACCACGACAGCGGGCACGAAGCGCGGGCGCCCGAGGCGAAAACCAAGCTGCGGCGCGCTCAGATCGATCTGGACTTCGGGCGTCCGCACGTGTCCTCGCGCAGTCGCGGCGATCGTGAACACGTCCTCCTCGCGCGGAATCGCCATGGCAGGCGCTTCGAGCCGGCGCAGGAGCGGCGCGGCGACGACCGAGCCGTCGAGACGTCCGTCGAGCTCGCTGCCGTCCGGCGCAAACGCTACGCGCACTGTTGCGCGCGCGCCGATCGTCGTCGCGTCGAGCCGCAGCTCCACCCGAGCGCCCGCCTCGGCGGTCCACGAGAGCTCACCGTCGAGGTGCGTATCGCGCGGAATCGCCGCGGGAATGCGCGCGCGCACGACTTCTTCGCCCGCGAGCGCTTTCATCGCGTCGAGGAAAGGCCCGATGCGTCCGTTCTCGAGCGCGAACGCGACGGAGGCGATCGACGAAGGAACGAGCGAGTCGGTTGCCGGACCGGGCTCGAGCGACCCCGCGCCCGCGAAGCGTGCAACCGCGGGCGGTTTGCCGTCGGCGGTCGTCGAAGGCGCGCCGTCGAGGCGTCCGCCTTCGAGTCGAAACGAGCGCGACGAAACGAAGAGGCGCGCGCGTCCCGTGAGCGGCGCCCCGGGCGTCTCGGTGGTCCAGAAGGCGCGTTTGATCTCGACGTCTCCCCAGATCCACGCGGAGGGATCGGGGTCCTCGCCGGCGGAGAACGTCACGTCGGCGCGAAAAGTTGCATTCTGCACATAAGCCGCAACGTCCTCGGTGCGCGCGAAGGCGTCACGAAGCTCCGATCGCGTGAACACGAGCACGCCCTCGAACGAGTGCAGGCGCAGCGCCGGCCCGTCATCGCCGAGCGAGGTAATCGTGGCCGTGGCGCGGTCGAGCACGATGAGCCCGCGCGGCCCGAGTGGAATGCGAACGCCTTCGAGTGTGATCGTCGAGCCGTTCGTCTCGACGTTCTGTACGTCCGCGTCGGGACCGAGGCGATCGCGAAGCCAGCCGCGGATCGTCGGCAGGCCGAGGTCGAGAACGACGTTCGCGAGGCTCGAAAACAGGCGTGCGAGCGGGTTGCTCACACGCCGCCAGCCATGAGGACGTCCGAGAGCAGGCCGAGGAGCTTGAGATCGTGCACGTCGGTCTCGAGCTCGGCGACGCGCACGACGGTCGTGCCGGAGGTAGCCGCCGATAGCGCGCGGATGTGCGAAGCGTCGAGCTCGGCGAGCTTCACTTGATCGTGGTGCGCCTGCACGAGGCGCTCGGCGGCGTCGTCTTCGAGCGTGACCTTGTGCACGGCGAGCGCACGGGCGGCGTCCGGCATCGTGACCTCGCCACCATGCGCGGGCGCCTTCGGCGGCATGTGAAACCGATTCACGACGAGCGCGCCGCGCGGCATGTTCGCCTCGGCGAGCCGCTCCGCGAAGAAGAGGACTTCCTTGATCGCGGGCGGCGACGGCGACGTCACGAGGACGAAGGCAATGTCATCTCCGCGGAGCGTCTTCTGCACGCGAGCGGCGCGGTCTTTGAACCCGCCGAAGAGATCATTGAGCTCGGCGATGAACTCGGCCATCGCCTCGAGAAATCCGGCGCCGGTGATCTTGCTGATGCCCTTGAGCACCGCGGACGCCCCCTTCGCGAGAATGTTCAGCGAAAACTTCCCGGTCGATTGAAACGCTTCGACGAACCACTTCATCGTCGCGGAGTCGAGCGCCTCCATGAGCCGCTCGGGCGCATCGAGAAAGTCGAGCGCATTGGCGGTCGGCGGCGTATCGAGGATGACGAGGTCGTAGCGAGGGTCGTCTTTCACGGCGACGAGCTTCTCCATCGCCATGTACTCCTGCGTCCCGGCGAGCGACGTCGAGACGTACTGATAGAGCTTGTTCGAGAGGAGCTTCTCCGCCTTCTCCTTCGACGACGAGTACTTGTGCACGAGCTCATCGAACGTGCGCTTCGTATCGAGCATCATGGCGGTGAGCGATCCCTTCATGGGGATCCCGGCCGCTTCGAAGCGCGAGTTGTCGACGGTGACCGCCTCCGCGCGCATCTCTCCGATCCCCAGCGACTCGGCGAGCCGCTTCGCGGGGTCGATGGTGAGGCAAAGCACGCGCTTCCCGCGACGCGCCGCCGCGACGCCGAGCGCCGCCGCGGTCGTGGTCTTCCCAACTCCGCCGGCGCCGGCCGTAACGAGGACGCGCCGTGTGTCGACCAGTGTCGAAAGCGTGTCCGCGACCATGGGTAGGCCTTTTTAGCACGACGGGGCGTCTTCTGAGTGAACCTGGTTCACTCAGGAACGTCCTCGTATTCGCCTTCCGCTAGGTTGTCGAAGCGCGTCCACTGCTTGTCGAAGCGGACTTTGACGGTGCCCGTGGGGCCATTGCGCTGTTTGGCGACGATGATTTCGGCGACGTTCTGCTCGGGGCTGTCGGCGTTGTAGTAGTCGTCGCGGTAGATGAAGATGATGTTGTCGGCGTCCTGCTCGATCGCGCCCGACTCGCGGAGGTCCGAGATCATCGGGCGCTTCGATTTGTCGGCGCGTTGCTCGACGGCGCGGTTCAGCTGAGAGAGCGCCATGACGGGGACCTCGAGCTCCTTCGCGAGCGCCTTCAAGCCGCGGGAGATCTCGCTGATCTCTTGCTCGCGGGAGGCCGCGCCGTCGCGGCCCTTCATCAGCTGGAGGTAGTCGATGATGATGAGGCCGATCTTGCGGATCTTCTTTCCGTTCTCATCGACCATGTCGTATTCGGCTTGAAGCCGGCGAACCTTCGAGCGGAGGTCGAGCAGCGAGAGGCCCGGCGAGTCGTCGATCCAAATCGGGAGTGAGCCGAGCGCGCTCGCCGCTTGCGTGAGCTTGTTCCAGTCTTGAGGCCCCAAAAAGCCCGTGCGCATCTTGCTCACGTCGACGCGCGCTTCGGCGCACACCATACGATTGGCGAGCTGCTCGCGCGGCATTTCGAGCGAGAACACCGCGACGCCGACGCCCGGGGTGTCCCAGCGCTCCTTCGAGTCGCTCGCGAGCTCGTTGTGCTTCGACTTCGCGGCGTTCGTCGCGATGTTGAGGACGAACGAGGTTTTGCCCATGCCAGGGCGGGCCGCGAGGATGCTCAGGTCGCCCGGGTGAAGCCCGGACGTCTGCTTGTCGAAACGATCGAAGCCGGTGGGCACGCCGGTGATGCGATCGCCGCGTGCGACCGCTTCGTTCAGCTTCGCGAACGCCTTCTTCATGACGTCGAGGAGCTTCTCGACGCTCTGTTTCGACGACGTGCGAGCGAGGTTGTAGACCGCTTGCTCCGCGCCATCGATGAAGGCCTGCGGGTCGCCGTAGTCGCCATAGCCCTGCGCGGAGACGCGCTGGCACGCGAGGATCAGCTGGCGCACGCGGTACTTCTCGTGGATGGTGCGGCCGTAGGCAGCGACGTTCGCTACGACGGGCGCGGAGTCGAGAATTTGGCCGAGGTACGGCATGCCGCCGACCTGCGCGAGGCGCTGGCGGTCTTTCAAATAGCTCGCGACCTGTACGACATCGACGGGTGAGCCCGTTTGCTTGAGCTCGATGCACGCTTCGAAGATGCGCCGATGCGCCTCCGAGTAGAAGTACTCGGGCTTGAGATCGATGACCTTATCCAGCGCGCTCGGGTCGAGCATGACCGCGGAAAGCACCGCCGCTTCCGCATCGAGATCGTGCGGCGGCACGCGCCCCTCGATGGCGGGCGGGTTCTCGACCTCCTTCTTTTTGAACCAGGCCTTCTCCACGGTGCTCTCTCCGTTACCTGATGCATCTGCGTCGTCAAGGCGCGACCCACGCCGAAGTATCGGTTTTTACGACGTAAACAGCTTCTCCACGAGTTGTCCCGGGGAGAGTCCACAGGTCATGCACGAATAGGACACGCCTCGATGCTCCACTCGCGGCCATCCTGATCACGAAATCGACATGCGAGGTAAGGCGCGAGCTCCACCGCGTGCCGCACTGATGCTCCACGGGGATCGCGCCTCGGCTTGGTGGCGAGCGCGAAGCTGGTGATGTTTCGGACCAGCGCTGCGCGGGGCAGACGCTCGCAAGCAAAACGACGCTCGCAGCGTCCCACTACACGACGCCAGCAAGCAAAACGACGGCGGTGCGAGGCCGAAAATAGGGACCCCTCGAGAAACCGCACCTGTGGGCCTTGTGCGCGCAGCGAACGTGCGCAGGTTGCGGGCGATTTTCGGGTGCCTAACGCCAGGCATGGGCTGGTGCGCGCGCGGGTTGTTCAGAAGCGGTGTGGACTCGGTGTGGACCTCGGAGCACGGGTTGTTCAGAAGCGGTGTGGACCTCAGAGCGCCGGTTGTTCAGAAGCGGTATGGACCTCGGAGCGCCGGTTGTTCAGAAGCGGTGTGGCCACCGAGCTAGCGTCCGAGCCTCGAGGTGGACCACGCGCACGTGCGCTATGGGAGCGGTCACGGCGGCTGCGGGAATGCGAACGGACTGGGCCGCTGGTGCGAGGTGGAAGTCGCCTGCGCGCCCGCGCGGCGGAACGCAAAAAGGCGCGGGCCGGAGCCTCGCGCCTTCTTGCTGCGTTGCGCGGGGTGCGCGCTGCGCGGCCGACTACTTCTTCGTGACTTCGACCTTGATGGTCGCCGTGACGTCCGTCATCAGCTTGACGGGGATTTCGAACGTGCCGATCGTCTTGAGCGGCTCGGCGAGCTGCATCTTCTTGCGATCGAAGTCGGGGAAGGTCTTCTTCACCTCGCTCTCGATTTCCTTCGCCGTGACCGAGCCGAAGAGCTTGTCGTCTTCGCCGACCGGACGCGCGAGGGAAACCTTGAGGCCATTGAGCTTCGTCGCGAGCTCCTGCATCGCCTTCTTGTTCTTCTCCGCCTTCGCGAGGGCGACTGCCTTCTCGTGATTGATGCGGTTCACCTGCGCCGTCGTCGCGGGGACGGCGAGCTGGCGCGGCAAAAGGTAGTTGCGAGCGAAGCCCGGACGAACCTTCACGAGCTCGCCCGACGTGCCGAGGTTCGGGACGTCGCTGTTCAGAATGACTTGGAGGGTGGCTGCCATGATCGGATCTCCTTCACGCGCTCGTCACGGTGAACGGCAGGAGGGCGATGTTGCGCGCGCGCTTGATCGCGAGCGTGACCTTGCGCTGATGAAGCGCGCAGTTGCCGCTGATGCGACGCGGGGTGACCTTGCCGCGCTCGGAGATGAAGTACTTCATCGCCTGCGGGTCCTTGTAATCAATGACCGCGGTCTTATCCGCGCAGAACTTGCAGACGCGCTTCTTGCCACCACGACGGCGGCCCGGTGCATCTGCGTTGAGGTCCGGCGTCCGGCCGAAGTCCTTATCGTCATCCATCATTGCCATGAGAATTCTCCGTAAAATTTAGGGTTGGGAGCGGGGTCGCAGCCAGTCGTGCCGAGCGACCGTTGCGTGCGGCAGCGCCGCCCGCCGTCGCTCGGGGGATCAGGCTTCCTCTTCGCTCTTCTCAGCCGGCTTCTCGTCGCCGGCATCACGTCCGCCGCCTTCGTCGCCGCCGTCGTCGTCGCCGAAGTCGTCGTCCGAACGCTCACGCATCGAGCGCGGGCCGCCCTCGAAGTCCACGAGGCCAAGGGCCTTCTCGCGGGACTCCTTCTCCTCTTCCTCCGCCGGAAGCTCGAGGCGCTCGAACTTCACTTCGGCCGCGTCGACGACGACGCTGGAGACATCGACTTCCTCGTTCGTGAGGACCGTCTGGAACTTGAGGACCGAGTCCTGAAGCTTCAGGTTGCGCTCGACTTCCTGCACGAGACCGCCCTTACCCACGTACTTCACGTAGATGTAGACGCCCTTCTTCTGCTTGCCGACCGGGTAAGCCAGCTTGCGGCGGCCCCACGACTCGACCTTGACGAGCTTGCCATTGTCGCGACCAACCACCTCGGCCACGCGGCCTTGCACCTTGTCGGCCGTATCGGCATCGACGTCGGAGCGGAGGATGTAGATGGTCTCGTATTCTTTCGACTTGAGTGCTTGTGCTTCAGCCATTCGTAGCTCCCTGTGGATCACTCCGGAGACTCCGGAGGAGCCCGCAAATCCGAGGACTTGCGAGCAAGGACAGGTTGGGTGAACCCCAACGACCCCTTTTGAGGGGGTCGCAGCTCATAGCAATGACCGGAAGCCCCGTAAAGCCTTTCGTTTCGCGGCCTCAGAGCAGGATGACGCCCGAGCCGTCGACCTGCTTCGTGACCGCGCCCGCGGGGAAGGACTTTGCGGTGACCGCGCCTGACCCGCTCACGACCGCCTTCGTCGTCTTCGCCGAGCCCTGGCTGAGGAGAACCTTGCCCGATCCTTCGACCACGACCTCGAGATCATCGGTGGCACCGTGGAACACGAGCCCGCCCGACCCCAGCACGCCGAGCTTCATCGTGCTCGCGGCGGTGAGCTTCGTCACTTCGATGGTGCCCGAGCCGTCGATGGCGGCGTTGTCGATCTTCGGCATCGTCACGAGCGCCCGAATATTGCCCTTCGTGCAATACGAGCCGTTGCTCTGGACGATGAGATTGCCCTTCGGGCTGATCGCGGTCGTGATCTGGTCCTGGAGGTTGTCGTCGGCCTCGATTTGCACCGCGAAGTCGGAGCCTTCGGTGACGATCACGTCGATCGATCCCCGCAGCCCCACGCCGTGGAAGTCGCTGACTGCGCGGGTCGTACGCGTGATCTTGCCGCTGCCCAGCGTGATGTTCGCCGCGTTCGTTGCGGTGCACGCACCCACCGTTTTCACCGCGCCCTCAGGAAGGAGCTTCGGTGCGGGGAGCGCCTCGTTCGACGCTTTCGTCGTACCGCCGCTGCTCGCCGGCTTCGTTTCCTTCGCGTCGGCTTCCTCTTCGTTCTCGCTTTGCGAGGAGTCATTCGGCGAATCGATCGGCGCGCTGGCTTCCACCGAGCAGGCCATCGAGAAGAACGCGACGAAGAGCGAGAGGAGCGCGATGCGGGGCATGTCTTCCCCTTCAGCAGCGCTCGTGCCGATGCGATGCACACATTGTAACCCGCGTAATTCTCGGCATATTTCGAGAGAACGCGTTTCGACGTTCACGATTGTGACCGCCCGAAATGCACAGAGCCGGCGCGCTCGAAAGCGGCCGGCTCGGTGGTGACGAGGCTTCCGCCTCCGTCAGCTCAGTGGTTCATCGACTTGTCGATATTGCCGAACTTCCAGGAGCGCGTCACGACGTCGGTGCCGTACTGGACCTTGAGGGCCGAGCCGTCCTTCACGTTCGCGAACTGCGCCTTCGAGAGCTTGAACACGATGTTGTGCGTGTCGCCGTCGTCCTTGTAGCCCGCGCCCTGGACCTTCTCGCCGCCGACGAGGAGGCTCGGGAGCTCGTCGTTGACGACGAACGGCTCGGGCGAGCCGAGCTCGATCTCGACTTCGTCCGCATCGGGGTTCGAACGAATGTCGTTGATGACGTTGCCCGTCTCCACATCGTGCGTGCTGTTGCCGGTGCCCGGCTCGCCGACCGGCGCGTCCGTGCCCGGAGTGACGACGCTGCTCGCCGGAGCAAGCGGCTTCGAGACGCGGAGGCTCGCGAGGTAAACCGAGCCCGACGCAGTCTCGTCGAACGTGAACTTCACCGACTTGATCGCGGAGAGGTTCGCACCCGCGAAGTCCGCGAGCGGGATGCGCGCGGTGTCGAGGATGACGTGGCCGCCCGTGAGGAGCTCGAGGTAGCTCTTGAGGCTAACCTTCGCCGACGCCGTGCCGTCCGCGTTGATGAGCTGGATCGAGAAGCTCGTCGGCGTGGCCGTGCTGGCGGCGACGTTCTTCAGCGAGACACGAACGTCGAGCGTCGCCATGCCCGTGGCATCCGCGCCACCGACCGGAATCTCGAGCGACTGACCCGTCGCCGTCCAGCTCACGAGGCCCGTCTTGAGGGCGGGATCGTGCTCCGGCGCGCCGCCGTGCGTGATGGTCGCGCCGTCGAACGTCATCGGCGTGCCGGCGAGCGAAACGCCCGAGGGCTTCGTGAAGTTCTCGAGGACCTTCGTGTTCGTCGGGCTCGCGGAGTCGGCATACGCACGACCGATGTGCGTGACCTGATCGAGCGACTCCGGGAGACCGTACTGCGGGTCATACGCCTTCATGAACGCGGGCTGCTTGTTCTTGCCGACGGTGCCGCGGAAGAAGCCCATGAGCGCGTGGAGACCGGCCGTCTGCTGCTTGGCCGAGCCCGAAACGCCGCTCGTCTCGAAGAGCGGCGGGTTGCCGGCGCCGCGGCAGCCGGTCGAGTCACTCTCCTGCCACTCCGTGTTGAAGTAGTTGTGGTTCGCGCCCCAGACACCGAACATGCCCTTCGGCGACGCGGTGCCTTCGTTGTTCGCCGCGAGCATGCGGTCGAAGGGCTTCATGCCCTGGAGGTTCGAAACGTCGCCGTCGCACATCGGGAGGATGACGTTCCAAGCAACGCCGTTCGCGTCGAGCACGCGGGACGTTTGACCATCGACGGGGCCGATCTCGAAGATGCCCTTGAAGCCGAGCGGCGAGAGGATCTTCGCGGGCCACGGGGAGCCGGCGTCGAGGTACTGGTTGTACGCGGCGCGAACGCCTTCGCCGCCGCGCGAGTGGCCCATCATGCCGATCTCGCCGAAGTCGATCGTGCCCGCGAGGTCCGCGCCAATCGAGGCCGGCGTGGTGCCCGGGTTCTTGTCCCACTGGCTGAGGAGCGAGAGGTGCTTGAGGATCAAGCGACCGCGCGCGAGGTTGAGACCGCCGTCGCCCGCCGCCGGCGAGCCCGCCGTGATGCCGCGGTTCGCGTTGATCGAAACGACGTAGTAGCCCCACGACGCGAGGCGCTCCGCGATGTACGCGTAGCCCATGTGGTTCGGCGTCACGATGTAGCCCGGCGGGCAAGTGCCCTGCGTCGTGTACTGGACGTTGTCGTCCGAGCGCGGGTTCGAGCCCGTGCCGCACGTGCCGTGGTTGCCGTGCTGGAAGATGATGAGCGGGTGCTTCTCGCCCGCGGCGAGCGTCTTCGGGCGCCAGATGTGGCCCCACACTTCCGTTTTGCGATCCGAGAGGACGTCCGGGTCCACCGACGCGTCGAACTTGTACTCGGCATCCGCGATCGCCAGCGGGCCGCGGCCCGTGGCATCCGCCGCGCGCTCGGTGAGGTCAGCGGCCGACTTCTCGCTGTCATCCGTGGTTGCGTTGGTCGAGCAACCCATCGCGAAACAGCCCGCGAGGAGAGCGGGGGTAAGAAGGCTGCCAAGCGTCCGAAGCTTCATGGGGATCCTTTGCGCGTGTAGGTGGACGTCGTGGGACGTCGTAGCGGGACCTCCTTCGAGTAGCATTCAGCAACGGTCGCGCAACCCGCTTCAGATCAGTTTCTCGCCAATTTCCCTGGGCAAAACCGGTTGTTTCAGATCACCAGGTGTACGTTTGATCCACCTTTTCCGCGCTTTGCGGTGGTGCGGGTGGATCTTTCCAGGCCAGGCGGCCGGCCGGTCACTTTTTGGTGTTCACGGCGTTCATGGCTGGCGTGAGCCCGTCGGCGATGACGCGCTCCACCGCATTGCACGCGCGGTCGACGACGTCGGCGAGCTCGGCGCTCTCCATCGCGTCGAAGTTTTGGAGCACGTAATCGGCGACGTCGCCTTTGAAGCCGGGTGGCGGGCGGCCGATGCCGACGCGCACGCGCACGAAGTCGGGCGAGCCGAGGCGCGCGATGATGCTGCGGAGGCCGTTGTGGCCCGCGTGGCCGCCGCCGAGCTTCAACCGCACGTCTTTCCACGGGATGTCGAGCTCGTCATGCACGACGATGACGTTCGCGGGCTCGGTCTTCAGGAACGCGGCCGCGGGTTGAACGCTATCGCCCGAGAGGTTCATGAACGTCTGCGGCTCGAGCAGCGCGATTGGGAAGCGGCGGCCGCCGACGGACGCTTCGCCCTTCGTCCACACGGCGGAGAACTTCTCTTTGAAGTCTGGAAGGCCATGCGAGCTCGCGAGGCGCTCGACGACCATGAACCCGATGTTGTGCCGGTTCTTTGCGTACTTTTTTCCCGGATTGCCGAGGCCAACAACGAGGTGCACGGGCGCGCAACCTAAGCTGCCGCGACGAATTCGGAAAGGTCGACTTCGGAAAGGTCGACTTCAAAAATGACGAAAGCCCCAGTGCGGTGCCGAGGCTTTCGTTGGGACGACCGTTGCGGTCGACCGGGTTACTTCTTGGCCGGAGCGGCCTTCGCGTCCTTCGCGGGAGCGGCGGCAGCGGCGCCAGCGGCGGGCTTCGCGCCCGCGGCGGCAGGAGCGGCAGCAGCGCCGGCGGCCGGAGCGCCCGGCGTGGCCGCGACGTCTTCCGTGCGATCCTTCTCGGGAGCGACGACGGAGAGGACGGTCTGCTCGGGCGGGAGGCGAACCGAAACGCCTTCGGGGAGCTTGAGATCTTGCGCGGCGACGGCATCGCCGAGCTCGAGGTGGTCGACCGACGCCTCGACCTTCAACGGGATGCGGTCCGGGAGGCAGCGCACGGGCACGGTGCGGTAGACCTGGCGGAGGAGGCCGCCCTTGGCGACGCCGACGGGCTTGCCGATCGCGACGAGGGGGATCTCGACGTCGACCATGCGGTCGAGCTTCACTTCGACGAAGTCGATGTGCTCGAGCGAGCGGGAGACCGGGTGATACGTGTAGTCCTTGATCATGACGAGCATGTCTTTGCCGCCCGTCACGGTCATCTTCAGAACCGTGTTCTGACCACGCTCGCTCTTGAGGATCGTGATCATGTCTTTCGGCGCGACCGAGAGCATGACCGCCGCGAGATCCTTGCCGTATGCAACCGCGGGGACCTGGCCGGTGGCGCGGAGGCGACGAACCTCGCTCTTCCCATGGGCGGTACGGGTGGAGGCGGTGACGTTGTGCATGGCGGCGGACATGGCGTGCTCCTCAGAATCTCTAATCGGCCCGAAAAAAACGCATTCGGGGCTGCGGGGGGCGGATACGTAGCAGAAGGCGCGCCGCGCGGAAACGGTTTTTGGCCCGGGACGGGCCCGAAGGGCTGGGCACCGGCCGCGCGAGACTGCGGGGGTACGGCCCGCGCGAGTCCGGGCGTACGGCCCGCGCGAGTGCGGGCGTACGGCCCGCGCATCAGGTCGAGGGTTGAGGCGCTGCAGTGGGCCTGGGGCCCCAGAGTGGGGCCGCGCAGGCGGTGCGCAGCACCCGAGCGCGAAGCGCGAGCGCCCTTCTCTGGGCTGGGGGTGTCGGGGGCCCCAGAGTGGGGCCGCGCAAGCGGTGCGCAGCACCCGAGCGCGAAGCGCGAGGGCCCTTCTCTGGGGTGGGGGTGTCGGGGGCGAAGCCCCTGACGTTGGGAGCCGAACCTCACAGTCCCAAAACTCACGCCCGCAAACGCACAAAAAGGTCACGCGAAGCGTGTCGCGTGAACGCGAAGCGGTCGCGTGGGCGAAGCGTGTCGCGTGAACGCGAAGCGGTCGCGTAGACGAAGCGTGTCGCGTGAACGCGAGGCGTGTCGCGTGTGCGCGAGGCGTGTCGCGTGGGCGCGAAGCGTGTCCGTCGCGTGAGCGCTAGGAGAACAGCGAGCTGACCGAGTCGCTCGAGTGGATGCGCTTGATGGCTTCGCCGAGGAGGCGCGCCATGGAGATCTGCTTGATCTTGCCGCAAGCCTTTGCGCCGTCGCTGAGCGGGATGGTGTCGCTCACGACGACCTCGTCGAGTGGAGAGTCGATGATGCGCTGGATAGCCGGGCCGGAAAGGACGCCGTGCGTGGCGCACGCGACGACGCGCTTCGCGCCGTAGTCCATGAGCGCCTTCGCGGCGCCCGTCAGCGTGCCGGCCGTGTCGATCATGTCGTCGATGATGATGCACTCCTTGCCCTTCACGTCGCCGATGAGGTGCATCACCTCGGAGACGTTCGCGCGCTCGCGCCGCTTGTCGATGATCGCGAGGCCCGCGTTGAGGCGCTTCGAGTACGCGCGCGCGCGCTCGACGCCGCCCGCATCGGGAGACACGACGACGGCCGACGCGTCGAAGTTCTTCTTCAGGTAGTCCTCCATCATCACCGGCAGCGCGTAGAGGTGATCGAAGGGAATGTTGAAGAACCCCTGAATCTGGCCCGCGTGGAGGTCAATCGACACGACGCGCGTGACGCCCGACGCTTGAATGAGGTCCGCTACGAGCTTGCTCGTGATGGGCGTCCGCGGCGCGACTTTGCGGTCCTGCCGGGCGTAGCCGTAGTACGGGATGACGGCGGTGATGGTCGTCGCCGAGGCTCGCCGCAGCGTGTCCGCCATGATGAGGAGCTCCATCACGTGGTCGTTCACGGGGCTCGACGTTGGCTGAATCACGAACGCGTCGACGCCGCGCACGTTCTCGTTGATCTCGCAGAAGGTTTCGCCATCGCTGAAGCGCTGGACCTTGACCTTGCTCAGCGGCGTCTCGAGGTAGCTCGCGATCGCCCCCGCGAGGGCGGGATTCGCGTTGCCAGAGAAGAGGCAGACCTTCTTGAACACGGGCGGTAGGTACCGCCGCGCTTCTAGGGTGTCAACGCACGCGCGCCCGAATTTGTAGGACTTTTCCGGCAAGTAACCGGTCAGCCCCAAGTCACGAACAAGTTCTCCAGAGGTTTGCCGCCGCGGCGTGCCGTGAACGGGCGCCGCGGAACGTGCTCAGAAGCGCAGCATCTTCTGGCACTCGAGGCGCGGGCCCGATTTGCCCTGTTTCACGCATGCGCTGTAGCAACGGCGCGCGTTCACGAGGTCGCCCTTCTCCTGGTACGACGCGCCGAGGATCAGCCACGCTTCGCCGTCCGTCGGGTCCAGCGCGACGGCGCGCTCGCCCGCCTCGATCGCCTCCGGGATCTTGCGCTTCTCCAGGGCCACACGCGACTTCTTCAGCTCTTCTTTCGCGTCGCCCGTGATTTCTTCCTTCGCCGGCTCGGCCGAGGCGGCCGGTTCGGGCGTGGCGGGTGCCGCTTCGGCTGGCTTCGTCTCGGCGACCGGCGCAACGGGGGCCGCTGCCGGCTCCGCCGCTTTCTCCGCGACCGGGGCGACGGGAGCTGCCGGCGGGGTTTCCGGAGCCGCCGCGATCGCGGCCTGGGACGCCTGCGCCGTCTTCGTACGCGAGTGGATCGCCGAACGACCCACCGCCGCCAGGCACACGATGGCCGCGCCCGCGACCGCGATCTTCACGTAGCCAACGAACTTCTCGCGGCGACGGATGACATGCGGGTCGAGCTTGCGACGTGCCTTTTCCGGCACGAGCTCTTCTTGTTCTTGCTGCGCCATCATCAGGAATTCGTGATGGCTCTTGCGGACCGCGACCTCGGCGTCCGAGAAGAATTTCTCGTCTTCGACGTTAATGTCGTTTACCGGCGGGACGCTGATCTCGTCCGGATCTTCCTTCGGCGAGACCGCCTTCTGCGCTTCTTGCGCCTTGTCGCGCTGCGTCTTCAGACGCTCGCGCGCCGCTTCCTTGCGCTCCGCGATCGCCTTCGGCGTCTCGACGCGCTCGCTCTGCGGGAGCTCGTTAATCTTGGAGCCGAAAGCGAGCGTCTTCGCGAACGGCTTCTCTTTCGACGCGGGCGCCGGCTCCTTCTTCGATTCGACCTTCTCCACTTCCGACGAGCCTTGAACGATCGTCGCCGCGAAGTCGACCTTCGCGACCGGCGGCGCCGCGTCCACCATGGTGGCAGCAAGGAGAGACGACGCGGACTGCGCCGCGGGCTCCAATTCCGACTTCGCCGGCGGCGGCACGGCAGGCTCGGGCTCGGCCTTCGCGACAACGGGCTCCGGCGGGGGCTCGGGCTTCGCCAGAACGGTAGGCTCGGGCTCGGATTCGGACTTCGCGACAACCGGCTCGGGCTCGGACTTCGCGACAACAGGCTCGGGCTCGGACTTCGCGACGACGAGCTCCGATTCGGACTTCGCGACCGGCTCATCGACCGGCGGCTCGCTCGGCGGCGGCGGGAGGTGCTCCTCACGGTCGACAATCGACCCACGAAGGATCGACGTGATCGAGCGAGTCGTGGACGGCGCCTTCGTTTCAAGCGAGACCGGCGGCGGGGTTTCGATCGACTCGGACGGTGGTGGCTCCGACGCTGGAACGCCGACCACCACGCGCGGAGAGGGAAGGCCTCCGCTGCTCGCGGGCCCGATGTCCGTTGAGAGCGCTTCTCCCTTCACGCTTACTAGCGGACGAGAGATACGGCTCCGGCGGCTCGATCGACCTTTTCTCATGTATCCTTTTCCGATCTACGAGGAGCGGCTACGGCCTCTTCCGCCAAGCAATGTCCGGAATCGACCGAATCGATCATCTGCAAACACCGTGCACAGCTTCGCGCCGTCGCGAACAGGCTCTATTCCAGCGCGCGGGCGCGGGATCGTCAACGTGTGCACGACGAACGGTGACAGTTTTTGTTCCGAGTTGCGCCAACTTGAGCCGCCGCCGAGCCCACACGTGAACACACGACGCCGACCACGGGACATGCGCCATCACAGTGGCGACAGCACACGATCCGGACCACGGGATCATGCCCCCGCCGAAAGAAAAGCTGACGCTCGCGGTAACAGTGGGCGTGGGGTTGGGCATCGAAGTGACACTCAGGTGACGGTCAGCCGCAACGCCGCCGAAGCGATCCGTCATGGACACCCGTGGATTTACCGAGATGCGGCGGCTCATCTTTTTGAAGGGGCCTCACCAGGGATCGTACGAATTGGAGATGAGGACGGCCATTTTCTGGGGACCGGCATCTGGGATCCCGCGTCGCCCATCGCTGTGCGCGTTTGGTCACGTGACACCGATGTGAAACTCGACGCTCACCTCTTCCGCGAACGACTCGTTCGCGCGATCGCCATTCGCAAGCAGCTCTTTCCGCGCGGTGACGCGGCAACCACCGCCTACCGCCTCCTCAATGGCGAAGGGGACCGCACCCCCGGCTTCGTCATCGACCGTTACGGAGACATCGCGGTCCTCAAGGTCGACGGCGATTCCGCTCGTGCGATGGCGGATCAACTTCTCGCCGAGGTGGAGCAACCCCTCCGTGACTTCGGTGTAACGACCCTCCTCGATCGCTCCGGCAAAAAAGGCGAAACCGCGAGCATTCATGCGCGCTTCGGCACCCTTCGCGACAAGGTGCAGGTCACCGAGCACGGCGTTCCGTTCGTGGTGGATCTGGCAAAGGGCCAGAAGACCGGCGCCTTCCTCGATCAGAGAGAGAACCGCCGTCGCATCGGGGAGCTGGTGAAGCGACGAATGGGCCCCGGGGCGGAGGCTGGTTCAGGGGCGAAACCCGTTCGGGTTCTGAACCTGTTCTCCTATACCGGCGGCTTCTCCCAACGAGCCGCGCTCGCCGGCGGAGTCGTGACGAGCGTCGACGTCGCCATGGCCGCCCACGCCACCGCGCAAGAGAGCTTCCGCCTCGCCGGGCTCGATCCGAAGAAACACGCGTTCGTCACCGCCGACTGCTTCGCATTCCTCGAAGGCGCGAAGAACCGCGGCGAGACGTGGGACGTCGTCATCAGCGATCCCCCTTCGTTCGCGCCGAGCGAAAAGGCCAAGCCAAAGGGGCTCGCCGCGTATCGGTCATTGCATCATGCATGCGTTCAGGTCCTCGCGAAGGGCGGCACGTTCGTCGCCGCTTCGTGCTCGTCGCATGTCGGGCTCGAAGACTTCGCGTTCACGCTCGACGACGCCGCGCTTGGTCGCGACGACCTCCGCGTGCTCGACCTCTACGGGCCGCCGCCCGATCACCCCACCCTTCCGAATTTCCCGGAAGGCCGTTACTTGAAGCTAGCGATCCTCGAGTGAGTGGCGCGCCGTGAAGACCGAGCACTTTCTCGTCGACAATCACGCCAACTGGCGACTGGGGCTGACCCGGTTCGGCCAGCGAGACGCGGGTGACTCGAAGCCCGTCGGGCGGCCTGCGATCATCATTCCTGGGTACGGAATGAACTCGTTCATCTTCCGTTTTCATCCGAGCGGCCCATCGATGGTCGAGACCCTCATCGCGCGCGGGCTCGAGGTGTGGACCGTCGATCTCCGCGGTCAAGGCCGCTCGATTCGCGCGAAAGGCAACAACCGCTACGGGTTGGCGAATCTCGCGATCGAAGACCTCGGTGCCGCCATCGCGCACGTGCTCCGTCACACGCAGACGAACGCAACCGAGGTTGACCTCGTCGGTTGCAGTCTCGGCACCGCGCTCGCGTTTGGTCACGTCGCGTGCGTGCCCAACGCACCGGTGCACGCGATCGTCGCGCTTGCCGGGCTCGTCACGTGGAAAGACGCGCATCCGCTCGTCCGTTTCGCGTATGGCTCACCGAAGCTCGCCGGCCTCGTGCGCTTCACCAACACCCGCCGCCTCGCGCGCTTCGCGCTGCCGGTGCTGACGAAGCTCACCCCTTCCCTGCTCTCGGTCTATCTCAACGAGAAATCGACCGACCTGTCGCAGGTCGCGCGGCTCGTGCAGACGGTGGAAGATCCGCACCCGTTCATCAATCGCGAGATCGCGGAATGGATTCAACGCGGCGATTTGATCCTCCGAGGCATCAACGTCTCCCAGAAGCTCCCGTCGCTCACGAATCCATTTCTCTGCGTGATTGCCAATCAAGACGGCATCGTTCTTCCCGTCACGGCGCGGCACACGTTCGAGAAAATTGGCTCGACGCACAAAGAGCTCATTCTCGTTGGCGACGAGCAACAACCCGTCGCCCACGCCGATCTATTTCTCTTCAAAGGGGCGCAACAGCGCGTGTTCACGCCGACCGCAGATTTCCTCTTAGCGGCCTGAAGCCTCGAGCTCGTAAAAGAGGACGCCCGCGTCCTTTTTGCACCAAATCCCGCAGCCTACTTCGGTGAAGTGTTTTTCGAGGCGCGCGCGGTACCACTTGCCGGTGCGATCGTGAACTTTGATATCCGTTTTATCGACGTCGCACACGTCGCGGATATCGCGTTTCGTAATTGATTCCAAATAAAGGAACGCCCCCGACATCGCGGCGAGATTCTCAATCGCCTTCGCGGCGCCCGCGTCATCGAGGTACGGCAGCACGCCCTGACAAACCACGAGGTCGAAGCTCGACTTGTCGCGCCACTTCGTGATGTCGCGCTGCTCGTGACCGTATTTCTTCGCCGCGTGCGCGCTGAATTCCGTCGATCGGTATTGGACCTTCGGGCGGTGCTTTTTGAACCATGCGCCCCAGTGGCCAACGCCTGCTCCGACGTCGAGCACCGTCTCGAGCGGGTGCTGCCACCATTCGATGAAGCTCACGACGGCGGTGGTGAGCTTCGCTACCTCGTCCGCCGAGTGGACGCGCGTCTCCGCGCTTCCGTAATGCCTGTCGTAGTAGTCCTCGTCGAACGTGTCGGCGCTGCCCATCTTGCGGCGTCACTCGTATCGCAACGCGTCGATCGGGTCGAGCTGAGAAGCTTTCCGCGCCGGATAGAGGCCGAAGACGATGCCTACGAAGGCGCTAAAAATGACCGAGATCGTGATGACGTCGACCTGAATCGTGATCGGCCATTTGAATTTCGATGCGAGCCAACTCGCGGTGCCGACGCCGAGCGCGACACCGATGAGCCCTCCGGCGAGCGACAGCACGAGCGCCTCCACGAGGAACTGCAAAAGAATCGAGCGCGGCTTCGCTCCGATCGCCATGCGAAGACCGATCTCGCGCGTTCGCTCCGTCACGCTCACGAGCATGATGTTCATGATGCCGATGCCGCCGACGAGCAGCGACACCGCCGCCACGCTCGCGAGCAGCGTCGTCATCGTCTCCGTGCCTTGCTGTTGGGCGGAGGCAATTTCGGAGAGGTCGCGGATCGAGAAATCGTCATCCGCCGACGGCGGCAGCTTGTGGCGCTCGCGAAGAAGCGCGGTCACGTCTTGAAGCGCCTTTTGTGTCGTGTTCGAGCCCGTCGCCTGCACGAAGATCGTGCCGTTCATGTATTTGCCGAGGCCGCCTTGGATCTGGCGCGCGAATGTCGTCATCGGAATGAAGACGCCGTCGTCGTAATCCTGGCCCATCGGCGATTGGCCTTTTGGCGCCAAAACGCCCGCCACCACGAATGGCGACTTGGCAATTCGAACCGTTTGGCCCACCGGATTCGACGAACGGCCAAAGAGCTTATCGACCACGGTTTGTCCGAGCACGACGACCTTCGCGCCCGCGTCGATGTCTTGTTGGGTGAACGAGGCTCCGCTCGCGAATGGCCAACTCCGGATATCGAAGTATTCGGGCGCGGTGCCATAAACTTGGGTCGTCCAATTGAGCTCGTCGGCCACGACCGACTGGCTCGAACGAAGCTGCGGGGCGGCCGCTTTCACGGTCGGCACTTCCGTTTTGATCGCGGTCCAATCGTCCCACGTGAGCGTCGGCTGGCTGCCGAAGCCGCCGCGCGAGCCGCCGGAGTTCGAGGAGCCCGGCATCACGATGAGAAGGTTCGTGCCCATCGCCGCGAACGCTTGCTCGACCTGTGCTTTCGCCCCCGCGCCGATGGCCATCATGGCAATGACGGCCGCGACGCCGATGATGATGCCGAGCGTCGTGAGGAACGACCGCATCTTGTTGCGCAGCACCGCGCGAAACGCGACCAAGATGGTGACGAACGGGTTCACGCGACACCTGCGCGGTAAGGCTGGGCGCCCGCCACGGGTGCGATCTTCGGGGTCTGATGCAGATCGCTCTGCACCAAGCCGTCCTTCACCACGATGACGCGAGACGCGTATTCCGCGATGTCGGGCTCGTGCGTGACGAGCACGATCGTGATTCCTTGTTTGCCGAGCTCTTGGAAGAGCGACATCACGTCGATGCTCGTCTGCGAATCGAGATTTCCCGTCGGCTCGTCGGCGAGGATCACTTTCGGATCGCCGACGAGCGCCCGCGCGATGGCGACACGTTGCTGCTGACCGCCGGAGAGCTGCGCCGGCGTGTGATCCATGCGTTGACCGAGGCCTACGCGTTCGAGCGCCCACTTCGCTTTTTCATGGCGCTTTCGCGAGCCGACGCCGCGATAGACGAGCGGAAGCTCGACGTTTTCGAGCGCGGAGGTTCGCGCGAGGAGATTGAAGCTCTGGAAGACGAAGCCGAGCACCTCGTTGCGCACTTCGGCGAGCTCGTTCTTGTCCATACGCGCCACTTCGCGGCCGGCGAGGACGTACGAGCCCGAGGACGGACGATCGAGGCACCCCAGCAAATTCATCAGCGTCGACTTGCCCGATCCGGACGATCCCATGATCGCGACGAACTCGCCGGGCACGATGTCGATCGTCACTCCGCGAAGCGCATGCACCTCGACGTCGCCGCTCTTGTACACCTTGTGGACGTCGGCCACACGAATGAGCGGGATGGACGTCGCAAGGGACGCGGACCCGGAAGCCATCAGAACATGCGTCCCATGCGCGGCGGACCATTGCTGCCACCGGAGCTCGCCGGTTTGCCTCCGACCATCGCCTCGGTGACGACCTGATCGCCTTCTTTGAGATCGCCAGACACGATTTCGGTGATGGTGCCATCCGAGAGACCGGTCTTCACTTCGAGCGGCTCCGGCCGACCATTGCGAAGCACGTAAACGGTGCGCTCGGGGCTGTCGCCGTCCTTGCCCATTCGCTTCCGTTGCCACTTCGCGCTGCCGGTGGGAGCCGCGCTCGGCACCTCCGCGCTCGTGATCGAGAGCGATGCGGCGGGCGGCGACGCGGAGGCGATCGAGCTCGCGACTTCCGCCGGCGGCTTGAAACGAAGCGCGGTGTTCGGAAGCGTGAGCACGTCGTGCTTCTCTGCGTAGACGATCGTCGTCGTCGCGGTCATACCCGGGCGCAGCTTGAGATCCGGATTGTCGACGTCGATGACGGCGTCGTACGTGACGACGTTTTGCACCGTCGTGGCCGCGTTGCGGATCTGCGAAATTTTTCCTCGGAAGCGCTGGCCCGGGAACGCGTCGACGGTGAACCAGGTCTCCATCTCCGGCTGGAGTCGTCCGACGTCACCTTCCGCGACGCTCGTGTGGACCTGCATTTTCTTGAGGTCCTCCGCGATCGTGAAAAGAACCGGCGCTTGGAGCGAAGCGGCGACCGTTTGCCCGACGTCGACCGAGCGCGAGATGACGACGCCGTCGATCGGCGAAGGAATGGTCGTATACGAAAGATTGACCTGCGCCTGGTGCAGTGAGGCTTCCGCTTGCTTCAGCGATGCCTTCGCGACGGCGGTGCCGGCTTGGGCGACGGACACGGCGGTGTTCGCGGTCTGAAGCTCGGATGCCGCCGCGAGCCCTTGGGCATTGAGGTTTTGCGTGCGCGTGAGCGTTGCTTGCGCGTCGCGCTCGGTCGCTTCCGCTTTGAGAAGGCTCGCCTTGGCGGAGACGTAGTTCGCGTCCGCTTGCTCGACCGCCGCGATGTAGAGCTGCGGATCGAGCTTCGCGATCACTTCGCCCTTCTTCACGTTCGAGTTGAAGTCGGCGTTGAGAACGGAGATGCGTCCGCTGACCTGCGCGCCGACTTGCACCGTGACCGTCGCCGAGAGCGTGCCGCTCGCCGTCACCCGCGCGCGCACGTTCTTCTTCTCGGCCGTGGCGGACTTGTACGTGATCTCGGGCGCCGAGTGCGCGGCTTGATACCGCCACACGCCGACACCGACCGCGGCGACGACGCCGAGGCCGACGACCCACGAGACGACCTGCTTAACCTTCACGACTGCAGTTATTTAGCCGGTCTGCGGCAAGGTGCGAGCCTTTCGCTGACGAGCCGTAGATCCTTCCTTATTCCGGTGCGTAACAAGCCCAAACAGAGGGTTACATGCGCACTTCTTCCGTCGTGGGCTTCGGGTTCGTTTTGGCAATGTTTGGGTCTGGTTGCGCGAATACCGCCATCGCGACCCCCGGGACGCCAAAGACACCAGACGCGGCAGTTGCCTCCTCGAATGGCTCGGACCTCGCCATCGCGGCAACCGACGGACCGCGTAACCCATCTGGTTCTTCGTTGGGGAGCGGTACTTGGATCGGCGCTTCCGCCGAAGGCGAAATGCTCCTCGCCAGCACCCGCGACACCTTCCTCGGCGTGTGGGTCGACGTTCCCGATACGCGCCCCTCCGTTCGTCCGCCGATGGACGTCGCCCTCGTCATCGACACCTCTGGCTCGATGGCCGGCGCCAAGATCGAAAACGCACGGAACGCCGCCTCGACCCTCGTTCGCAACTTGAAGGACGGCGACATCGTTTCGCTCGACTCCTTCTCGGACAACGCGAAGACGCTCGTGGCCCCGACGAAGCTCGACATGCACACGCGCCAGCAGATCCTCGACGCGATCTCTCGCCTGCAGCCGACCGGCTCCACGAACATGTTCGACGGCCTCACGATGGGCGAGGCGCAAGTCGCTCAGGCCCCCGCGACGCACAGCGTTCGCCGCGTGGTGGTCATCTCCGACGGCATCGCCAACGTCGGTCCGTCTTCGCCGGAGACTCTCGGCGCGATCGCGCAGCGCGGTCTTCGTTTCCAGGCGCAGGTCACGTCGCTTGGGGTCGGCAACGATTACGACGAGCGCACGCTCGACGCGCTCGCGGTGAATTCGAGCGGCCGCCTCTACCACTTGAGCGAGCCGAAGGAGATGGCGAACATTCTCAAGGGCGAGCTCGATCTTCTCGATCAGACGCTCGCGAGCAACGCGTTCGTCGAGATCGTGCCCGCGCCGGGCGTACAGCTCGCCGGTGCGGATGGCGTGCGTGCGGACTTCGGTGAGGGCGGTTCGCTCCGCATTCCGCTCGGCGCGCTGCATTCGGGGCAGCACCGCGAAGCGCTCGTGCGCGTTCGCCTCACGGATCCGGAAGCCTTCACGGGGAGCACGCATCCGCTCGCGAGCGTGCGTCTTCGCTTCAAGGACACGACCGACGGCGGTCTCGAGCGCGTGCAGGAAGTCGTCGCGCGCACGCAGCTGACGAACGACGAGAATCAGGTCGCGACCTCCGCGAATTCGCGCACGAAGGCGATCGTCGCGATTCAGGAGACGGCGAAGGCGCAGGTCCAGGCCGCGCAGCGCATCAACGACGGTGATTTTGCGAACGCGGACAAGGATCTCGCGCGCGCCGAGGCCTCGCTCCAAGCGCAGGCGCGCGTGGTGAAGACGGAGACGGAGCGCCGCCGCCTCGACGACGCGCAGAAGAAAGTCGCTTCGGTTCGCGCCGCCGCGCAGGCCGCGCCATCGAAGCCCAAGGCGGATCAGCGCAAGATGTCGCTCGAGATGAACGCGAGCGGCATGCACGACGCGGGCTTCTGAGCAGCGCGGGCTACGGCGACGCTTTCGTTGCCGTGTAGATGTTGGCGTCGGTGCCGACGGACCCGGCAAGCGCTATCTCGACACGCACACAACGTGGGTGGGTCTCTACGACCTCTCAACCCTGGCCACCGGTCGCCCGTTTCAGATTCTGGGTTAAACCCATGTAGTCACATCAGGGTGGATCGCCGACATGGATCGGCGGCCCGCTTTGAAGGGCCCGAAACCGCAACCAAGACATCCTAACCTAGCGATATTGTTTAGGTGCGATGTGTAGGTAAAAGTGGCTTCCGGTTTGCGTGAACGTTTCTCGAAATGCGCACCTCCCTCCTCTCTCTCCTCTTCTTGTCGGCGGCCACCGTGATGGTCGGCTGCGCCGGCTCGTCGGATGGCGAGGACGCGGCGGCCGCGGCGGCGGACCTGAGCGAGACGAAGGTGACGGTCGAGAACAGCGCCTCCCTCGGCCTCAACGAAGTGTCGGGCCTCGGCGTTCGCACCGTTTCCGGCAAGCCGCAGTACATGGCGATTGGCGATTCGTCGACGACGCTCCTCACGTTCAACATCGGTAGCGATGGCCAGCCGACGAGCATCAAGAAGAACGACCTCAAGTCGATCTTCGGCAACGGCGAATCTCAGTGGGAAGCGGTCGCGGGCGACTCGTCCGGCAAGGTGTTCCTCGAGAACGAAGCCGAAGGCACGATCAGCGTTCTCGATGCGGACCTCAAGTTGAAGCACGTCATCACGCTCGTGCTCCCGGATGACAGCCCGCTGAAGCGCTCGTGGGATCGCGACGAGAACTCGCGCGGCGAAGGCATGCTCCTTCTCAGCAACGGCCACATCCTCATCGCGAAGGAGAAGGGCCCGTCTGCGCTCATCGAGTTCGCGCCGAAGGGTCAAGACGCGAAAGGCTACGCGCCGGGGCAGCAGCTCAAAGGTGCGTTCAAAGTTCCGAGCGGCGACAGCAGCGAGTTCACGGCGGTGAAGAGCTGGGAGCTCAAGTCCAGCTCTGCGCAGCTCATCGGCGACATCTCGGATCTCACGGTCGATGCCGATGGCTCGCTCGTCATTCTCTCCGATCAGTCGCGCGCGATTGCTCGCCTCGAGAAGGAGCTCAGCGTCGACGAAGACAAGATCGACGTGAAGCAGATTTGGGATCTCCCGAAGGACGTGGACAAGCCGGAAGGCCTGCAGCTCGTGAACGGCAAGCCGTTCGTCGCGTGCGACTTGCCGAAGGCGGACATGACGTCCTTCTTCTCGATCAGCGCGCTGTAACGCATTCGTCACGCAGTCGCAGCACGAGCTTCGGCACAGACGCGGGCGTGCAGGGGTCGGCCGTTTAGCCGCCCGATGCCGCGAACGGCGGGATATTTCGTGGGGCCGATGGCCGAACGGAGATCCAAAAGGCCAATTCGAGCTCAAAGGCGAATTCGAGCTCACGAACGCGACGCCGGGCGCGGCGAATTCGAAATAGCTATTTCGCGCAGGTCGCGGTCGTGGACGAGCGCACCGTGAAGCGCGCGTGCAAGCTCGGCTCGTACGCGTAAAAGGGATCACTCGGCTCGACTTCCCAGACCGCGTCGTGTCCCGGCTCCTCCGTCGCGCGGAAGCTGAAGACTTGATCGCAGAGACCTTCCGGCGCGCTCCCGCACGACGACGAGCTCGCGCTGCCGGCGATCTCGCTCGCTCTCTTGAATTGGAGCTCGGGCAGTCCCACGAGGCTGAAGCTGACCCATTCCTCCGGCGGAAGATCGAACGTCTTCCCGTCGAGCTGTCCTCGAATGTCCTGCACCGGACCGAGATCGAGACAGTTGGGGGTCACCGGCCAACGGGTGTTGGTGCCCCCGACGAACGGCACATAGGGCCCGCACGCGGGCGTGACGTCGATCGCGAACGAGAGCTCGGAACCATCCCACTCCTTGATCACATGCCGCCCCACCGGCGTGGACTGCTGCGCTTGATACCGGACATGATGAAGATCCCCATCCGGATGACTGGGCGTGAAGCCCGGCCAAATCACCCAACCCGTCGGCGGATTCGCGATCGTCAATTCGATCGCGCCACCCGCCGGCATCGTGAACGTCTTCCCGTCGAGCGCGCTGAGGTTCGTGAAGGTTCCGACATTCGTGGTCGCGCACGGGGCCACGAGCGCATTCGAAGACGCGCTCTCGTCGGGCGGGGACGTCGATGCGCACGCCGCGAGAGCGACGAGCGCGAGAAGCGAGGCAGAAAATTTAAGCATGCGCTGGCGTACCACTCGCCACCCGAGCAGCACGCAAAACGCCTGGAATTTCAGCTCCGAATTAAGGGAAGGTTCGACCCTGCACGCACGTGCTTACGTCCACTTCGTGCTTTGTTCGATGAGCTTCGCGACCAGCGCCGTCCAGCCGGTTTGGTGCGTGGCGCCCAAACCGCGGCCGTCGTCGCCGTGGAAATATTCGTAGAAGGTAATCAGCTCATTCGAGTGCATCGCGCCGTCCGCCGGGCGCTGGCCGGATTCGTCGCGGAGGAACAGCTTCACGAGCCTTCGCGAGAGCTCGCTCGCGACCTCCCAGAGGTTCATGTAATTGCCGGAGCCCGTCGGGCATTCGATGCGGAACGTGTCGCCGTAATAATGGTGATATTTCTGGAGCGACTCGATCATCAGGTAATTCACGGGGAACCAAATCGGTCCGCGCCAATTCGAATTACCGCCGAAGAGACCCGTCGAGCTCTCGCCCGGCTCGTAGTCGACGCGGTGCTTCTGGCCATCGAGCTCGATCTCGTACGGTGTGTCGCGATGGACGCGTGAGAGCGCGCGCACGCCGTGCGGCGCGAGGAACTCCGTCTCGTCGAGCACGCGCGCCAAGACGCGCGCGAGTCGATCGCGATCGAGGATGGAAAGCAGTCGGCGTTTTCCGGTGCCGATTTCCACCGTGTCCATTCGGCCCGCAAACTCGGGGCGATTCGAGATGAACCACTGCGCGCGCTTCACGAAGGCGGGAAAGCGCTCGAGCATGTTCTCCTCGATCGTCTCCACCGCGAAAATCGGAATGAGGCCGACCATCGAACGCACGCGCATCGGCTGGAAGCCTTTGCCGGGCAAATGGAGGACGTCGTAGAAGAAGCCGTCCTCTTCGTTCCACATGCGGAAGCCGTCTTCCGTCGCTTCCGTCATCGCCTTCGAGATGAGGAGGAAGTGCTCGAAGAACTTGTTCGCGACGTCCTGATAGCTCGGGCTGTAGGCGGAGAGCTCGAGCGAGATCGCGAGGAGGTTCAGGCAATACATGCCCATCCAGCTCGTCGCGTCGGCTTGCTCGAGAAGACCGCCGCGCGGCAGCGCATTCGAGCGATCGAAGACGCCGATGTTGTCGAGCCCGAGGAAGCCTCCTTGAAAGACGTTATTGCCCGCCGCGTCTTTACGATTCACCCACCAGGTGAAATTGAGCATCAGCTTGTGGAAAATGGCCTCGAGAAAATCTCGATCGCCCTTCCCCGTCATGCGGCGCTCGATTTGATAAACGCGCAGTGCGGCCCACGCGTGGACCGGAGGATTCACGTCCGAAAATGCCCATTCGTACGCGGGCAATTGGCCGTTCGGATGCATGTACCATTCACGCGTCAGCAGCGTGAGCTGTTGCTTTGCGAACTCCGGATCGACGAGCGCCAGCGGCACGCAATGAAACGCGAGGTCCCACGCCGCGTACCACGGGTACTCCCATTTATCGGGCATGGAGAGCACCTCGCTGTTGAAGAGGTGGCGCCATTCCCGGTTACGGCCTTTGCGACGCTCCGGCGGCGGCGGCGGCGAGCCGGGATCGCCGGAGAGCCAGCGCTCGAGATCGAAACAATAATATTGCTTCGTCCAGAGCAAGCTCGCCAACGCCTGCCGATGCACGTTGCGCTCTTCCGGCGGTACGGCGCTCGGCGTGATCGCGTCGTAAAACTCGTCGCATTCGCGCTTTCGCTGCGCGAACAGATCATCGAAGTCCGCAAAAGCGGACGCTTCGTGCGAATCCGTCGCCGCCGTCGCGAGCTTCATTCGCAAGCGAACCGTCTTCGATTCGCCGGGACCAATATCGAAGGAATATCGACCGGCCGCTTTCGTACCCGCGCGGGCGGGCGATGTCGCGGCGCGCTGCCCCTTGCACACCGCGCTGTGGAACGCGTCCTTCGGATACGACGTTTTGTTCGGTGTGCCGTAGAGCGCCTGCGTGTTCGTCTCGTTGTCGCAAAAGATCATGTCCTTCGCGTCGTCGAGCCAGATCTGGAGGCGGCCATGGAATGGCTCGGTGCCTTCGATGTGTGGTCCGTGCTCGCCGCGTCCGTAGACGGCGCGGATCTCCGGCTTCACCACCGGCTTCTGCCCTTGCGGCGTGCCCCAGCTCCAGGTGTTGCGGAACCAGAAGTGCGGGAGGATCTCGATCGGCGCCGTCTCCGGTCCTCGATTCGTGGCCGTGACGCGAACGAGGATGTCCTCGGGCGTCGCTTTCGCGTACTCGATCTCGACGTCGAAGTAGCGGTTCTCCGCGAAGATGCCCGTGTCGACGAGACGCGGCGACGGGTCCTGCCGCGTGCGCGACTTCGACAGCGCTCGAAGTGCCTCGTACGGGAACTCGCGCTGCGGGTACTTGTAGAGTGCACGCGTGTAGGAACCGGTCGGAGTGGCGTCCGTGTACCAGTAGAGCTCGCCCACCGTCTCGCCGTGGTTGCCCTCCGGGCCGGTCAGCCCGAACACGCGCTCCTTCAGGTACGGGTCCTGACCATTCCAGAGCGCAATCGCAAAGTGGAAAAGCCCACGGTTGTCGCAGAACCCGAGGAGGCCGTCCTCTCCCCAACGGTAGGCGCGTGAACGTGCGTGCTCGTGGGGGAAGTAGTTCCATGCATCACCGTTGGCGGAATAGTCCTCCCGGACCGTTCCCCATTGGCGCTCGCTGAGATAGTTCCCCCACCGCCGCCACTTCACGCCTTCCGTGCATTCTTGCAAGCGGCGGTGCTCAGCCGTGAAGACGGCGGGAGCCCGAGACGGTCGTTGCGACGCGCGGTCCAAAGCCATGGTGGCGCGATGGTACTTCGTCTCGAGCCAGACCAAGGGTAGAGTCATGCTGTGAGTGATTCGCAGCGTCCGTCGACGCCTCCGCCCGCCCCGGAAAGGCCGGCGAAGCAGACCGTGACGCCTCCGTTGGGGAACGTGGTTCACAACGGGGCCAAGTCGACGCCGCAGCCATTCACTCCGCAGCCATTCACTCCGCAGATGCCGCCGGCGGTCCCGCGGCCAGAGGTGCCGCGCCCCTCGACGCGTCCACCTCCCCCGCCCTCGAGCCAGCCGCTGAGCAGCACGAGCCGGCCGGGCCCGGCGACGAAGCCGCTCACGCCGGTCCAAACGAAGACCTCGCCGCCGGCGCCGCCCGTTGCGCCGGGGACCCAGCCGCCACCCCCGCCCGGCACGCTCCCGCCGCCTCCGCCGATGACCCCGCAGCCGACCTACGGCCCCGCGCCGGGTTTCCAAGGCCAGTGGGGATCGCAACCCCCGCCCCAGCCTCAACCGATGATCAATCCGCGGAAGCGGGATCGCGGCACGCTGCCCGCGATTCAAGTAGCCTCGGTCACCCCGCAGATGCCGCAAGTCGCGCCGGGCCCACGCCCGGCCACGATGCCCGTCGCGCTCTCGCAGACGGGCGGATTCGCCTCTCCTCCCGTGCAACCGCCACCGCCCCAACGCCCGCGCATCATGGTGCAGTACCCGCAAGTCGGGTCGAAGCTCGCCGGCGCGCGCGGCACGTACGAAGTGATGAGCGTGCTCGGCTCGGGCGAGTTCGGCGCCGTGTACGAAGCCATTGGGCCCTTCGATCAGACGTACGCCATCAAGATGGTGCGTCCCGCGAACCGTCCGTATTCGGAGGTTCATGCGGAGTGGTCGAAGGAAGTGCAGCGTCTCGTTTCGCTGCGCCATCCGAACGTCGTTTACATCTACGACTCGTTCACGCAGGACCACCTCTTCTATCTCGCGCTCGAGCGTTGCGAGCACGCGCTGAAAGACATGCTCGGCACGCCGATGCAGGAGGGCTTGGTGCTCGAGATCTCGCGCCAGCTCCTCGCCGCGGTGCAGTTCCTCCACGACAACGACGTCGTCCATGACGATCTTCACGCGGGCAACGTGCTCATCACGCACACCGATCGCCCGATGGTGAAGATCAGCGACTTCGGCATCAGCAACGAGCTCCGCGGGATGAACGCGGTGCGACCGAACATCGTTCACCACGCGATCATGGCACCCGAGATCCTCGCGCACGGCTTTACGAGCCGGCAGAGCGACCTCTATCAAGTGGGTCTCCTCCTCTTCTGGATGGTCGTTGGAGAGTCCGCGATCCAAAAGGACGTGCCCTATCAGGAGCTGGTGCGACAGGTGGCCGAAGGCGAGCCGCGGATCAAGGCGGAGCAAATCGGGACCCCGCTCGGGAACCTGATCGCGAAAATGCTTCGGCGCCGCGAGGCCTTCCGCTTCTCGAGCGCGCGCGAGGTTTGGGCCGAGATGCGCGAGCTGGATGCATGGAAGCAGCGCGATCTCTTCCCGACGAAGTAACGCGCCGACGGTACGAGCCGAATACGTAGGCCCATGCGCAGATCCGCGCGCCAAACCCGAGTCAAAATTCCGCGTAAAAACCGGGCCGGTGCGTAGTAGGGTACGCCGCCGTGCTGACCGGTCTCCCCGCCAAACCTCCGTCGAAGCTTGGCCGCTTCGACGTGGGCGCGAAGATCGGCGGCGGCGGCATGGCGACGATCTACCTCGGACGCGATGTCCAGGCCGATGGCTCGGAGCACCTCGTCGCGCTGAAGGTGATGAAGGACGAGCTCGCGCACGACGAGCAGTTCGTCGCGATGTTCGTCGACGAAGCGAAGATCCTCGCGCGTCTCTCGCATCCGAACGTGATTCAGACGCTCGACTACGGCGTCGAGGCCGGCGTGCACAGCTTCATCGCGATGGAGCTCCTCAACGGCCGCACCGTCGCGGACATCTACGACGCGCTGAAGACGGCCGAGGATAAGTTCGACCTGCCGACCGCGGCGTGGGTCTGCGCGCGCGTGGCCGAAGGTCTCCACTCCGCGCACGAGCTCGTCGACGAAGACGGCCAGCCGCTCAGCGTCATTCACCGCGACGTGAATCCGACGAACATCTTCCTCACGCATGGCGGCGAGGTGAAGCTCATCGACTTCGGCCTCGCGCGCGCCCGCGTGCGCTTGTCGAAGAGCGCCGAGGGCATCGTCAAAGGGAAGATCCCGTATCTCGCGCCGGAGCAGGCGCAGGGCAAGGGCATCGATCGCCGTATCGACGTCTACGCGCTCGGCACCACGCTCTGGGAGATGTGCTCGATGAAGCGCCTCTTCAAGCGCGACAACGACGTCGACACGCTCCGCGCGATTCAAAAGGCGGAGGTGCCGGATCTCCGCAAGGACAACCCGGACTTCCCGGAAGCGTTGTGGAAGGTCATCGATCTGTCGCTGAAGGTCGATCGCGACGAGCGCTACGCGACGGCGGAAGAGATGCGTACCGATCTCGACGCCTTCGCGCGCCAAACAGGCCCGCACGGCCCGAAGGTGGCGACGCTCGTTTCCCGCCTTTTCCCGGGCGCAGAGGCCCGCCAGGCAAAATGGCTGCACGATGCTGCAGCTATTCGCGAAGGGACGATGACGCCGCCCGCGCCGGTGCCGATCGCATCCTCGAGCATGCTCGAGACGGAAGGCCCGCGAAAATTCCCGAGCTCGCAGGCCAACCAGAAGGTGACGCCGCCGCCCGTGGTGGTCGTGAATTCGGAGCCGCCGGCGAGCGAAGCGCGCAAAGCGATTCCGCCCGTCGGTGAGGACTACGACGACTCCGAGCCGCTGACGCCGTCGAAGCGCCCGCCGTCGGTGCGTCCGCCGTCCCGCCGCTCGTTCAAGCCGCCGCCGGTCGAAGAAAAGCCGGAAGAGAAGAAGGCCGACGACAAGAAGGCCGACGACAAGATGCCGGAGAGCAAAGCTCCGCTCTCGGTGCCGAAGGCGAGCAAGAAGAAGAGCATCCGCCCGCCGAAAGCGGAGGCGGAGGCGGACGCGAGCTCCGACTCGGACTCCGCGAAGAACATCGCAAAGTCGGACGTCCCCTCGGAAAAAGACCTCGAAACGATGAAGTCCCGCCGCACGAAGCTGCGACGGAGTCAGAAGACGAAGAAAGCCGAGCTCCCGCCCCCGGAAGACAAGCGGAAGCTGTGGATGATCGTCGGCGGCGCCGTCGTCGTGCTGCTGCTGATCGCGATCCTCGCGTCGCGCTAGTGCGCTGCAGACGCTTCGCGGGGAAGATTTTTCACCACGGAATAGGGAATTTGGGAACGAGAGAGGATTTTAGGGCTCGTTCCGCTCGCGGGCTCGATGAGACCTGGCGAGCAACCTCAAAAAAATTCTCGTTTCCAAATTCCGTGCTTCCGTGGTGAATCTCTCGTCTCGTTCGTGAAGCGAGCAGAGCGTTCCACAGAAGCGCTAGTACCAGTCCGGTTCGTCGTTGATGCGGTCGTAGACGTTGATGCGAACGCCGCTCGCTTGCGAGACGCGCTGGGCGACGCCTTGGGCTTCGAGCACCGTGAGCATCGGGCCGAGCACCTTCGCTTCGTCGCGGCGGTACGTGAGCCACGTCGTGCCGAGCGGGGTTTGCGTGCGGCTGCGGGAGAGGAGCGTGACGAGATTTCCCCGGGAAAACACGGCGCGGAAGCGCACGTCGCCGTGCATCGTCGAGACGACGAGGCGCTCGCTCAGCGCGTTGAGCACGCCGCCGAACGCGAGCGTGCGGCCCAGGCCCTCGCCGCCCGCGACGAGCGTCATGAAGAACGCGTAGAGCGCCGGATGCGGGAGCTCTGACGTGCCCTTCGAATACGGCTCGACCGGGAACGGCTTGCCGTCGTACGCGAGGACGACCGAGTTGTGGCACACCGTGATGCGCATCTCCGTCGGCTTCGGCGTGTCCTTCGACAGACCCGAGACCGCGAGCTCGAGAAGGCGCGTGCTCCCCGAGCGCTCGTTCGGCTCCGGACCGATGTAGACCTCGGGCCGGCGGCGCACCGCCTCGAGCCCCTCGATCATCGTCACGCCATCGCGTGTCTTGTACTCGTCCGGCATGGACCGAACAGCTTACCGCTAATCTTTGTCGTCGAGGCTGACGCCGTATAGCCCGCGCTTCTTCAGGAGATCGCGGAGGTGATGGCGCGCGATATCCGCTTGGCGGCTCGCGGCGGAGAGGTTGCCGCGGCAGCTCTTCATGAGCAGCGTGAGATACGCCTTCTCGAAGCGCTCGATCGCGCGGTCCTTCGCGTCGGAGAAGGTGCCGGACAAGTCGAGCGGCTCGCGCTCGCTCGCGGTGCCGCGGAAGCCGTTGCCCTCGCCCGCGAGATCATCGCGACGAATCACGCCGCTCTGCGCGGTCGCCGCCGCGCGAAGCAGCGCGTTGTTCAGCTCGCGCAGGTTGCCCGGCCACGGCATCGTCGCGAGCATCTCGAGCGCGTCGACGTCGATCATCGTCTCGGAGCCCGCACGCGCGAGGAGCTTCGCGCAGATGATCGGCATGTCATCGCGACGCTGGCGCAGCGGCGGCACCACGATGCGCACCTGCGCGAGGCGGAAGTAGAGATCCTCGCGGAAGAGGCCCTTCTCGATCGAATTGCGAAGGTCCACGCGCGTCGACGAGAGGACGCGCACGTCGATCGGCTTCGCCGTGCCTTCGCGCAGGAGCTCTTTCCGTTCGAGCACGCGCTGAAGCTTCGCCTGCACCGCGGGCGAGAGCTCCGCGACGCCATCGATGAACACGCTGCCACCGTTCGCGCTCTCGAAGAGCCCTTTCTCGCCGAAGAGCATCGTGTCCGCGACCTCGTCCGAGACCGCCGTCGCGTCGATGATGACGAACGGCTTCGCGGACCGCGGCGACGCGGTGTGAATCGCGCGCGCCGTCTCTTCTTTGCCGGAGCCCGTCTCACCCTGGAGGAGAACCGCGAGGTCCAGCGGGGCGATGCGATCGAGCGTGGCGAAGAGCTCGCGCATCGGCTTCGAGCGACCCACGATCTCGCCGAAGTTTTCGCGGCCCTTCTCCGATTGCGGCGGAATCGTGTGGTCTTCGACGTCGACGCGAAGGAGCGTGTCGCCGATCTGAACCTCGCCGCCGATCGTGAGCTCGATGTCGGTCACGCGCGTGGCGCCGATCCACGAGCCGTTCGTGCTGCCGACGTCGCGCACGCGAACGCGATCGTCGGTGCGCGTGAGCTCGAGATGCGCGGCGCTGATGCGTGGGTCGTCGATGACGAAGTCGTTCGTCGGATGACGTCCGATCGTCGTGCTCGATTGCGTTACGGCAAACGATGCACCTTTCGACGGTCCGGTAATCGCCACGAGCTTCGGCACCACGCTTGTGCGCGGAGCGACAGGGGGATTCGCGATCGTTGTTCCGCGGACTGCGCTGCTGCTCATCGCTACAAAGATATGAGGTCTACGTTGCACGACGCAACGGAAGAGAATTCTTTCGAAAAAGTGCTCGCGCATTGGCTCCGCGCGACTACTAAGCGCGGCGTATGGTGGAGCGGGCGGATCCTTTCCAGCACATTGGGATCCTAAGCTTAGAATTCCACGTGGACAAGTTGTCGC